>PEAW01040410.1_pt1 | contig 11974 bp, 20 predicted proteins | sample 1430331 | NCBI WGS metagenome assembly PEAW01 (sample SAMN07709108, study PRJNA374926) | Mollusc metagenome, whole genome shotgun sequencing project. | isolation source: combination of 3 Haliotis diversicolor samples: VC2003, Pt131, and Pt118... | host: Haliotis diversicolor | place... | reverse complement strand
AATAACAAACAAATACAAATAAAACAATTATAATAATATAGTAAGGGAAGAGGAAATTATGAAAAAAAACAAAAATATTAAAGCAAGTTTTGCTAACAAAATTAGAGAACATTATGAAGATGTATTTAGCGAAGAACAATTAGAATATATAGAATATGAAGATATGACAGATGATGATATTATCAACAATTTAGAAGAAACATTCTCAGTAGAACAAATTAAAGATATGTTTGAAGATGAGTTTAAAAAAGAAGAATTAAAACAATTAGGTTATTAAGGAGAAATAAAATGAAATTAGATTTTAATGTAAGTCACTATGACTATATGAGAGAAGAAACAGACAAAACTAAATTATTAGAAATGGTAAAAGACGAGTTTGAAAATATGGATTTAGGAAACTCTAAAATAACACTATGTGGAGAAGAGTTTTTCATAAGCGATTTAGACGAGGAAATGGTGGACGATAATATCTGTACCATTATTGAAGACAATTTTAATGAATATAACGAAAATGAAATGGATGTTGTGTTTTTTGAAGAGAATATTGCAAGTATGGTAACATACCCTATTGTATTTAAAGGGGAACATAAATATTCTCGTTACTATGGAGGTAAAACAGAAGAATTAACCTTTATGTTTGAAGAACCCAAAGACTTAATTGAGTTTTTAGAAACTGAAAGACACAGAGGTTCATATGCATATTTAGAAAAAGAAACAGAAGAAGACAAATGAACCTTAATTCTTCCTATGGAAGATTTAGGTGGTGGATATGTTACACACATGGAAGCGGAGGAACAATAATGAATAAAGTAATTGAAACTTTAATGAAATTAGCAAAAGAGTTTAACCTTAAATTTATTAAAGAAAATATTGTCGCTTATAACCCAGAAGAGTTAAAAGAAATTGATGGATACATATATGAAGGAAAAAAAGTTGAAACTCTTGACGAGTTATTAAACAGAAATTGCGGTGTTGATATTGTTATTTCAGAATATGACAATAAAATTATCGGAGAGGAAATAGATGGTGTTTATTACACTATGGATAATTATTAGGAGATAAAAATGAAAAAGATTTATAAATACACAGAACAACAAATTAAAGAAGCATACAACAAAGGAATTAACCATATGTATACCTTAGATGAGTTTATGAGAAAAGTACCTTTAAAAGGTGATTATGATGACTTGATGAATGGTATATATGAGAGAAAGGTAAATGATAATGGAAAAAATTAAACTTTATCCAACTCACACATGCGAATGGTGTGGAAACAGAGCACCACAATATTACGATGATTTCAATGGAGAATGATTATGTAAATATTGTGCTAAGGAAAGAGAAGAAAAAACAAAGGAAGAAGATGAAAATGAAATTAAAAATTAAAAACGAAGAAAACATTACCATTTTTGAAATGGAAACAAAACTGAATATGAATGTAGAACATACAATTACAACATTCTACAATGAACTACTGGACGGAGAACATGATTACCAAATTGACATGCAAGGAACTAAACTTGAAGATATGTATAAAATTGTCTTAACAGAAGATGACGAAACATTAGAAGAAATTGACATTAAAGATATGCAAGAAATTATTTCTCATGAAATTATGGACGAAAGACAAAAAGAGTATGGAGAACAAATACTTAAAGAAATTGAAGAAGATATTTTAACAATGGAAGAGGTGGAATAATGAAACAATATACTACGGAACAAATTATGAAAGCAATTGAGAACAAGTTTTATTCTGAGGTTAACCATGTTTTAATAAACGGGAAACATTACCCTAAGGAAACTATTTTAGATTGACATAAAGAACATATCATTATGTTCGGCGGAAAACTTAGAAAGAAAAACGAAAACGAAGAACTTAAATGGGAAGCAGAACAACACAACAAAGTTGTTGAAGAATTATTCCCAAACAACAAAGAATTAAAGATTAAAATGGTAAAGAATTTGAAAAATAAATATACATTTAAATAATGGGTTTAATTTTCATATGAATAGCATTAGCAATAGTCTTATTGATTATTATTAGTGTTTTCTTTTAACCTATTGACTTTGCCATAGAATTGTGTTACAATAAGTAATGTATAAAGAGAGGAGAAAAATGAAGTTATCAAAGATAGAAGATTTTAAATTAGTGTTCGAAACATTTAAGGGTGATGTAGACCAAAGACATTATCAATTTATTACTACAAATAACCCTAAGGTTGCATGAATACCTAAGACCTTAACAAAGATGAAGGAACTTATGTATGACTTCCCAATGTTAGAGGAAGAAGTTGATAAATTAGAAGACCAAAAATTCTTCGAAAACTTCGATGTCATACCTACTCATTCTGAATTACTTAGAGATTACCAAAACAAAGTGGTAAACATTGTAAGAGAAAAGAAAAATTATGGACTTTTCATGGAACAAAGGTTAGGTAAAACACCGACTGCTGTAACCATTTATAAAGATTACGATAAAGTTGTCGTTGCAGTTCCTAATGGGCTTCAAATGGGCTGAAAAGCGTCTTCTGAGAAGTTTGGTGGAAGAGATGACATTGTAGTTGTTAAAGGAACACCGGCAAAAAGAGTTAAAATATATGAAGAGTTTAAAAAAGCAAAGACTGGTATTTTAATTGGAAGTGTTGACACACTCGCAAAAGATACAACAGATGGTAAGTTTAATGTTAAGCATGATTACCAAATATTAGATGAAGCACACTTCCTAAGAAACAAAACTCAAAAGACTAAGGGTATGCTTAAAATTAGAAAACTAAGCAAATATGCCTTAGCATTAACTGGAACACCTTCTACAAACCACTCTAAAGATGTTTTACCTATTCTTATGTATATTAACCCAAACAAATTCTCAAAATGAGGAATTATTGAATACTTTTTCGATGTAGTTAAAGGTAAGTTTAACCTTGAAATAGGTGACATTAAGATTGGTAAAGAGATTGAATGAGCGGAGTTCTTGAACTCAATGAGTATTATCATGAAGCAAAAAGATTACATGCACTGATTACCAGAAATTACAAAAGAAAAAGTTGTAATTGAAATGAATACTAAGCAAAGAAAACTTTATAAAGACGTTCTTAACAAGTTTAAATGAACCGACGATAAAGGTAAGACACACAGAACAGAAAATATTATGACTCAAATGAGTAAACTTATCGAAATAGGATTAGATACAAGAGTAATTGATATTGATGGTGGTGGAGCAAAAACTAAATGAATAAAAGAACACTTAGAATTAGAAGGACACGAACCAACTATTATCTGAACAAATTCAAGAAAATATGTTGAAATTTTAACTAAGGAATTAGCAAAACATAAACCTATGTTCCTTCATGGTGGTGTTAAAGCAATGGATAGAAAGAAAGTTGAAGACGATTTCAATGCAGGAAAAAGTAATGTACTTATCTGTATGACATCAGTTGCCTCTACAGGTTTCACTTTAGATAGAGCGACGAAGATGATTTTCTTAGACAGAAACTGAAGTGCTGTAGATACAGACCAGTCTAATGCTAGATTTGTCCCAACAGATGAACATGCTGAGAAGAAAGCAAGAATTATTATTGATTTGCAATGTGAAGATTCAATGGATGAATTAGTAGAATTAGCAAATATCAATAAATGAAAAATGACAGAAATAACAAATAAATTTAACGAATGATTGGAGAAATAATACATGACTAGAAAAAGAAGACAAAAAACAGGAAAATCTTTAAAACATGATATGCGTAAAGGTGGATGAGATGAATCTTTATATGAATTTCAGAAGAAAAAAGGGTGAAACAGGCAAAGGAACAAAATAAAAGGAGATAGATTATGGAAGAATGATTGAGAACGTTTTTAATAACAATAGATGTGATATTATTTCTATTAACATCTGGATTACTAGTGTTAGTAGCATGAATTTTATCAGAGGAAAGAGGAGACAATGAGCAAGAAAATAATTAAAAGAAGATATTTTAAATCAATTGTAGAATCACAAAAGATACCAACTTCATTAGTATTAACTTATGGTGATAACTTAGGTGAAAGACATAATGAATTAAGTATTGATTATTATAATCCAAATCAAAAAGATAATATGTATCCTAACATGTTACAAATACCAGAATGACATTTTGGAGATAAACTTAAAATGAAAGAACTTGCGACAGTTATTTTTGAAACAATTGTAAAAACATATCGTTACCCATTATATACATGAGAAGATTTATTTGTTGAACTAAATTTATTGGACGACAATGTAGATTTTGTTCCGGAAGATTATGGATATAAATTATATACAATATATGATGGAAAAGAATTGTATGAGGAGATGTATGACTAAGTTAGATTTTTTAAGAGAATACGATGGTTGAGAATTAACCGAAACTAGCAGAAGATTGTTACTTGCTAAGAATGGTAACAAAATGGAAAAGATTTTCTTCAAATACAAACCGAAGAAAAAATGGAAGAAAGGATTTATATATTCCTTATCAATTCCAAATGAGGAAGATTGATTCCTACATGGTGAATACGTAGCAGTATTCGAAAGATTTAATTTACAGAACGGAGATAAATAATGACTAAAAAAGAAATTATGAAACTAATTGAGTTTGACGAAAAAACTCAAACACTAAAACTAAATATTAAAAATGACTGAATTATAATTGATGGTAGCGATAGTGAAACTAGGGGCGTAGATTTCAGAAATGCCAAAACTGGATATGTAGATTTCAGTAATGCCAAAACTGGAAATGTAGATTTTACTAATGCAAAAACTAGAGATTATGTATTTGACACTAAAATTAAAATAGATGGAAAAGTTTATGACAGAGATTGTACTGATGGACTTAATATGGGTATAACAAAAGTTATATCTAAAGGTAGAGTAACAAGACTTGAAGGGATTAGTCTGTACGGAGATAAAACTTTCCTATACAAAACCCAAAACCTTGCATATCATTCTTGAATATCTATAGAAGACGCCAAAGAAGGTTACAAAAGAAAACTAAAACAAATTAAAGAAGGTATGGGTAAATGAGTTAAAACTCTTAAAGACAACTCTATCATCACTGATGAAATATTCCACGAACAAACTGGTTCTTGTTATCCAGGTATAAAAGCTTGAAAAGAAAGAGCAGGAATCTCAGACAAGAAAGAAATAACTTTCAAAGAGTTTAAGGAGTTAGCAACAAATAACCCAACACCAGAAACAAGAAGAGTAATGACTGCTCTTGAAGTTATGAAAGAAGGAAATGATGCATAAATGATTATTTATTTATAAAGATGGACAATCTTGAGATAAAGCTTGCACTACTTATGCATCGTGAAAATTCTTTGATGATGGTCTAGCTATTAAAGTTTACGAAGGTGACGAAGTTTCTACATTTGAACAGAAGAACGGTTTTACTTGAAAGATCGTTCCTGACCCAGAATTAAAAGGTGCCATTTGCCCTACTGGTGCAAATGAAATTGATGGATCAATCGTTGAAAGGTTTAAATCTATACTTAACCCTGATGATTTATCGGTTAATTCTGCGATATTTACTCGTTCGCAAATTGAAGATCTTCTTAATCAATCTCAATTATATCTAGAGATATTTAACGATACTGCTGAAAAATGTCTTGCAGCTATTGACAAAAGAAATGGTACAAATGGAAAGGAATATAAATAATGACTAAAAAACTTGACACTAGAGTTTATAAATGAACTTCTGAAACTAAAGATCGTTGTTCTAAATGTGGCGAATCAGATTGTGAAACTGCATTTATTTATCCTTCTTCGAAAAGAAAGATATTAGTTAGAGATTGTGATCCGCACACTGCAAATAGACTTCCTAGATATTTATTAGAAGTTATTACGGGTGATAAATAATGCTTTGAATATTATTACCAGTGATCATTTGCAATATCGTTATTTGAGGTTTAATCATTTATGAACTTACGAAGGAGGTGGAATAATGTATCAAGTCAGATGAAATAAAGGCAAAGATTTTGCCATAAAAGTATTATATGAAACTGATATTTATTCAGAAGCTGTAGGTTATATCGAAGGAGCAAGAAAATTTGGTGGCAAGCATCTAGAAATATATTGCAAAAAGGTAAATAATGACTAGAGAAGAATACTTTAAAAAGAATCGTGAAGCTATCGCTGCAATGAAAAAGGCATTAAGTGTTCCGAAAAAGGTCAAAACTGTTCCGAAAAAGGTCAAAACACTTTCGAAAAAGGTTAAAACTGTTTCGAAAAAGGTTAAAACTGTTCACAAAAATATTATTCCTGTCTCTTATACTGAAGAGTATAAAAAAAATTATTTAAAAAAATGAAGAGCTAACAATAAAGCTAAAGTCGCTGCATACAAATTAAAAGCTAAAACTGATCCATTAGCTGTTGCCAGAACTAAAGCTTATGAAAAAGCTAGAGCTAAGGATCCTAAACGACTTGAGCGAAATCGTTTGAAACATCAAGAAAATATGGAAAATCCAATTTATGCTCGTAAAGAATGGCTTAGAGGTCAACTAAGAAGGATACAACTTGATCCTTATCTAAGGACAAAATACGAGCAAGAGCATAAATTACTTAAGCAAAAGTGATCAGAAAGGAATAAAGATGGAACAAATTAAAATACAAAAAGAGTTCTGAGACAAAATGGTTTCAGACGAAAAACAATACGAGTTTAGAAAACTTGAAAAAGGTTTAATATCAGGAACATATGAGTTTGTAAGTATTGAATTAGGTAAAGAACTATTTGATAGTGGGGAAATTAGATTAGGAAGACCCTTAATGGTTAAAAGACCAAAAGAAATATTTGGAACAGCACACTTAAAACCTATTGCTATTAACCCAGAACTATGTAGATATGTAAATGGAGCTAATATTATGAGATATGCTTTTAAAAATATTTTATCTACATTAAGCAAAGAAACATATCACTTTGTTAAAGAAAACTACATTGATAAAGGTATTGACTTTATGGTTTATGAAATATCAGATGTAAAGGAAGGTGAATAATGAAAACTTATGACATTATAATTGCTGTTGACCCTTCAGGAAACTGAAATAAGAACGAAAAAGGTGGTACAGGTATCTGTTCTTTAACAAAAAATAATATATATCCACCTTTATTTGATAATACAGTATGAGCCAAAGATTCATCTTCTAAAGAAGAATATTATGAAAAAATATGAGAAGGAATTGAAGGATATTTATGTTCAGAAGAAAAACATAATAAAAATGTCTTAGTTATCATAGAAAACTTTAGATTGGAAAGTGGTAAAGCCAGCACTCAGTCTAATCAAGAACTTCAGACTTCCGAACTTATCGGTAGATTGGAATCGGTTCTAGATTCAAAAGGAATAGACCATGTAAGACAAATGAACACTATTAAGTCTAGATGGCCTAAGAAGCTCTTAATAGAGGAAATAGAAGACTTATTCGACATTAAAAACTATAAGCCATCGTCAAGACATGCTGTGGATGCTGTCAGACATGCAATTAATGGTTACTTGAAAATGCTTCCTAAAGAAGAAGGCGGATTTGGTACACCATTTAAAGAATTAAATGAGGGTTAACCCCTTGTTTTTTTATATACTTTATGGTATAATAATTATAGTTAAAAAACACACGATGTTTTTTTGGTCTTACCTTGCGGGGTAAAACTTTTTGTATAAGGGAGATAGAAATGGATATTAAAATATATAAAACAACACACTGTCCTGCATGTAAAATGCTATTGGATATGTTACATGAAGATGCAAAGTACACACTTATAAATATAGATAAGTTGCCTCATTTAAAACCAGAAGGTTTAACTGGTGTACCTTATGTAGAGGTAGATGGTGAAAAACTGGAGAACGCTTTTTCATTACCAACAATTATTGGTTAGTCTATTGACTAAGTAGTTTAATTATGGTATAATATATTTGCAATGATGTTCGCATCGTAAAAAGAGGCGCCGCAAGGACCCTTTTTTTATATACTTTTTACAAATAAAAAAACAACACCTTAGATGTTGAATTTTGTTCCTCTTGATTTAAAGCCTTGTGAGCTCGTTCTTCCGCTTCTTGGAATAAGATTAGGGTCAGGTGTCTTACCTTGGCTCTGAAGCTGTTTAAGATAGTCTCTCATGGATGCTATCCTTGAATTAATGTTGTTAATTTGGTTCTTTTCTATATCTTCTGTTCTAAATACAGATGGAAACACTGTTCCTGGTGAGAAATCACCTTGAGCTATTCCTGTAAGAGCTGAACCTATTCCAGATACTTTACCACCGAATAATCCAAGTTTAGTTGAATCGGCATCTTGTCCTGTTAGAAGTTTTCCTAACTCTCCGAAATCACCAATTGTTTCTTGCTCGAATTGTCCGAATGGGTTAGCAGTAGTTTCACTACCATAGAAGAAGTTAACACCTGCAAATGACTCTAAAGGAGCTTTTATAAGTGGTGATAATTTATTCAATGGTGATTTAACTGTATCTGATAAGTCAAGGAACCCTGGAGCTACTTTTAACATAGTTATTTTACCATTGGCATTCATAACAGGCAAGTTCATTTGTTGTACATCTCAACTAGATAGTTCATCTTGGTCATTACCAGTCATATAATTAGTTCATGAGTTGATTGCTTTTTCCATTCTAACATATCTATTAGAATTTTTAAAGAAGTTTTTAACTTGGAACTCGAAGTTTTTTCTAGCCCATGTATAGAATGGGAAGATAGCCTTCATGTATTTTTGTTCGAAGTTAGTTAAGTCAGCATAATCAAAGAATACAAATTTAGAGAATTCTTCTGGTTTTTCCATTTGATGCAGTTTAAGAGCTTTCTTACCGTTCTTAGTATTCTTAGCTCATTCATAAGCTGCAATCTTAGAAGCATCATCGGACATCTTACCAATCTTCATAGAACCTTCTGTTATTTTCTTAATTGAATCGATAGCAACATTACCTGATTTATTGATACCTTGAAGAAGTTCATTAAGGTCTTTAGAATATCTATTAACCCCAAGTACACCTTTAGATTGTCATTCAATCATTTTATTGTATAGTTGTTTTTCTTCTGTTGTAAGAACTCTATCGATTGCTGCCATTTGTCCTTTAACTGTTCTGATTTCTTTAGTACCAGATGAAAGAACTTTTTGAATCTTAGGGAATATTTTTTTCTCTATATTAACAATATCTCTTGTAGCCCTAGAGAAGTGGTTTATATATTCAGCTGGATGAATACCTGCTAAATATGCATTAGATATATTGGTTACATTATTACGTACATGGAAACCTACTGACAATGTAGCAAGTGATTTAAATGGTTGAATAACATATTTTTTCATAGTATCTAAGATGACTCTAACATCTTGTGAACCCATTTGTTTACCATATCTTTGAAGTTGATTTAAAACCCCTTTATGAATGATAAGTGAGTTACCTTCTTCGATTGTAGTTATTTGTTCTTGTAGTGCTTCAAGTTCAGGACCTTTAGCTCCACCAGCTTTTAAGAACTCGAATGAGTCTAATAGTTTTTTCTTAGTTGTATCATCAATCAACTTATACTCTTTAGGAAGAATTTCCTTAGCTGCAGCATTATATGCATCTCTTTGTTTCATTCCTTGGAACTGAAGTTCTTCAATTCTATTTAGCATAGCTGTAGACTCAGTATCTTCAAGACCTCTAAGTAATCCCTCATCAAAAGCTGATTGGAATAAGTTAGTTGCTTCGAAATGGTCAGGAAGTATTTTCATCATTGTAGCTAGAGATTCAATTGGGTCTGTGTTAAACAGTTCTACATTAAGTCTCTTGTTAATATCTGATGCAGAACCTAATCAATTTTGTTGGAAGAACTTAGAGTTCTGTCCTAATTGAGAAATAAGTTCTCTTTGTTTTGCTCCGGTAAATTTACCTGAGTTTTTAAGTCTTTCAATTTCTTTATAGATAAGAGCATCGTTGTTAATAACGTGTCTCATATATCCATCTACATTAAGTGTATCAACGACATCGGCTAATTTAGAACCTTCTGGGGCAGATATATCTTTAATTGATTGATAAATTCCTTGTTTTGAGGCCTCTAAGTTGTTTAGGATAGCCTGTGCATCGTTATTGATTGGCATAAGGACTGATTCAGCCATCTTAACCTTATAGAATTGGTCATTATTGTATGCCAAGTATCTATTCATTTCAGCTGAGAATCTTTGAACTTCTTTTTGTGCAGCTTCATTAGCTGTGATAACTATCTTATCAGTAGGCTGTTTAGTAGCTTCTTGAGCAACCTCAGCATTAGTTGAATCTTTAGTTATATTCATATCTGTATCTTCAACGATTTTGTTGATTGTAGATTGTTGTTTATTAACTTTTTGTTGAAGTTCTCTTTTAGCCTCAACTAGAGTTTGTTCTCTACCTTGTGCTTCAGCGATAGCTGCATCAAATTTGTCTACAGTTCTCTCGTATTCAGATTGTAATTTAAGGTTTTTTTCATTTATCTTAACTCAATCATTTTCAAGTTTTTTATATTCTTTCTGTTTAGATGCTAGTGTCTCTTTTAATGGCTTTTTATCAATATCTAATTCAATTCCGTTTTCATTAAATCATTCTTTCAGTATCTCACTGTGTTCTTCGTTAAATCTAACTTCTTTAGTAAATGTTTTATCCATTAATTCTGCAAGAAGTTCTGATTCTTGAGGGAGTGACACTTGTGTATTTAATACCGAATTAAATAATCCTTGTATCCTATTATATAAATCACCATCTCCGTTTTTAAGCATTCAATCATATGTTTCAACAATAGCTGATTTTTCTTCGGATGTAAGACCTTTCATTAGTTTTGATGGTCTTTTTGATTCTTCAAGAAGTCCAACGGCTTTGTCCATAGCTTCTTCACCACCCTTAACCGAAATCACAGGGAAGTCAATCATCGCATCATACATTTCTTCAATGACTCTGACTGGGTCAAGCATACTTGATGCTTTATCAACTGTGGATGAAGTAAATACTCAACTATGTTCCATTGATTGTTTAAAGAATTTTGTTGACAGTGGATTTTTGTCCGTTGCAAATGAACCTATTTCTTTAGTTAATGAAGAATCAATGGCGTGCCCAATTTCGTGATATAAAGTTTTTACTGGGTCAGCATTAAAGTGCTTGTATAATTCTGGATTTAATTGTAATTCTTTATAACCAGTATCATACGTTAAAAGTCTTCCGTGCAATCCTGCTTGTGTATCACCCTTAGCAACTTTACTAAATTCGTTAACGATATTATCAATTTCATCTTCAGAAAGAACATTCTTAAGACCGTCTAATTTTTCTAGAAGGTTATTATAAACATGATTGAATAGTTTTCTAGCGTTTTTTCTTTCTCCTAATTGATTTACATAAAAATCATCACCTTCTACATTTAATACTGTTCTTTCATTTTCGTCAATTTCTTCAGAAATTCTGTCCATGTTTTCTTGTACTGTTTGAGACTCTTTTTGAACTTTACCCATATCTTCAAATATAGGTTTCATTTCTTTACCAATCTGATTTAATTTGGTATTCTTTGTTTGATTAATGGCTCCGATTCTTTGCTCTGCTTGTTTAATACGTGTATCAAATCCTTCAAGTTTTCTTTTATTACCAGAAAATTCTTTAGATGTTTCAAGTAGTTCTTGAATGTCATCTGTGTTCATCATTTCTTCAATCTCTTTAGCATTTAGCTCAATAGAAGTATAACCTCTACCTGGAGACACTTTACCAGTAATCTTATTACCGAATTTGTTTTTAAGAAGGTCAAATAGTCTCTTCTCAGATGGGTCGTCTAAGTGCAGTGTAACTTGTCCACTTTGTTGTAGTGAGTGTACAGCTCCCTCTAATTTACCGTCTAAGCCAAATAAGTTCTGTCTTTCACCAATTCTATCAATAGAGTTAACTTCTCTTCTTAGGAAGGCTGCAACCTCAGGTGAGGCATTAATAAATCCGTTAGTGTAAGTTAGTTCATCATCTCTAATTGGTCTACC
>PEAW01039220.1_pt1 | contig 12237 bp, 15 predicted proteins | sample 1430331 | NCBI WGS metagenome assembly PEAW01 (sample SAMN07709108, study PRJNA374926) | Mollusc metagenome, whole genome shotgun sequencing project. | isolation source: combination of 3 Haliotis diversicolor samples: VC2003, Pt131, and Pt118... | host: Haliotis diversicolor | place... | reverse complement strand
ACACCCCGAGGAATGTTAATGATAATAGAACCAATTTCCCAGTTAAAAATTAAAACGTCTTCAGCTTGCAGTGCTTTAGCATTCATACCTAGTCCTTGCAAAATATCATCATGCTGTGTTGAATAGTTTGATTGTAAGAGCAGTTTGCCATTTGGGTTATTTCTAAACACAGTTGAAAGCAGTTTAACTAGTTTAAAAAACTTATTTGAGACATTACCTTCATTAAATTCTTCAACCACCATCAAGTCAGTATTAGGATAATCAATTGACTTTAGTTTGCTTGAGGTATTTAGAGCTCGGTAATATCCAACTGTACTGCCTGTTTTATCAATAATATTAGGCATCTTACTTGAACCTTCATAGTCTAAACCTAAATTAGTTAGTCACCCTCCCTCTTCAATATCAGACCTTAACTGACCACTAACTTCATCATCAATGTTTCTAATTCACATGAACTTACTGCCACTATCTAAGACCCTTCTTACTTCTTCTTTTGATGAATAAGACTTACCCATGTTCCGGTCACCATTAGCTACTAGTACCATAAAGTACTTACTAATTAAAGGGTGTTCTAAAAAAGGACGATACTTAAATCACCCTCCAGATTCATCACGGTTTTTAACAAACTCTTTTGACTTTTTAAAAATCTCTAAGACATATTGTTTAATGATAATTTCTACTTGCTGGCGCTGCTTACTATCAAGTGGTAAGACCCTTTTTCTCTCAGCCAGTCATATTTCATAGTCATTTATTAATTGCTCTTTTTCATTAATCATAGTTATATTATAGCAAAGAAAACACCCACCAAAGTGAGTGCATAGTAATTAGGTTATTAAATAATATCGATTGAAAGGAGATAAAATGTTTAACCTGAGTTGTGTGAATACAATTAAAACTATTATTGGACATTGGCTCATGGTCTATTAAAAGAGTGAGCCTCTGCCCACCCTTATTTTATCATAGTTACGTTTTAAATTAACGTTGCTTGTGATACTGTACTTGCTTTTGCTTCTATTAAGCTTTTTTGAATAATACTTAGAGCATTAGTTTTAACTACTTTAGGAGCTAGATAATAAGGTTTTGAGGTGATATTACCGTCTTTATTCTGGTAAGCCTTACTATGTGGCTCACTTAGAAATAAGTTGCCATTATTATCCTTAACTAGTCTTAAGCTATCATATAAACTATGCACTTCGTTATTCACGTTTAGTTGAATGTAGATAAACCCTAGTAAATTTGGGTTATTAGGTGTAGTATATGGTCTAGCACTAACTAAGTATTCAACTTCGCCAATTTTAGCTCTAGCTTGGTCTTGTCTTAAACTCACATTTCCTCCTTCCATACTTTTATCTTAACATAAAATCATGTTGTTATTATTTTATTTTTTCATTATCAGCTGATGGTACTAGTTTAGCCCCATACAAACTAGCTAGTTGTCCAGCTTCACTTAAGAGGCTTCTTTCATCAAACTTAGGTAACTTAAACCCTAGTTCTTTGGCTCTTTCTTTAACTAATTTGATATAGGCTTTACGTAAAGAATGGTTAGTTTCTATATTTTTAAATCTTACTAGCTTACGATAAATAGTAGTTAGTTCAGACTCACCATTAACTTGACGATAATAATCAGCTGCCTTAGTCTTTAGTTTTGCTTGTTGTTGCTTGTCCATTACTCTCCTTTTTACTATCATCTTCTTGCAGTGCAACTGGGTCAATTAATCTTGCTTTAGCACTAATTAGTAAGTCTCTTACTTTGATAACTCAGTTTTTAATAATGGTGCTTTTACCATTAAATCATGGGATAAAACTAACTACTAAGTCAAGTCCAGTTGTGATAAAAAGAGCAATGTTATTTAGTCATAGTGCACCCTTTAGAGCTATTAATTTTATAATTTTCATTTATTTCCTACCCCCTTTCCTTCTCTTAATTATACTACTTTGGTTCTTCAAGATGGAAATTAAATCTTTATTTATTTTATGTAACTCGCTGTCAATGTCTGCTATTTTTTTCTCAAGTTTTTTAAGCCGTTGTGGTGCTGTTGTCTTTTTCTTATTTTTTACCATGGTAATTAGAGCAATAATAATCCCAGAGACTGCTGGAATGGCTGCTAAGATAATACTGCTTAGTGCGCTGGTGTCCATATTTAGTTTTTCCTTTCAATATAAACACGAACAACACCTGCTCTAAATTGTTGATTAGTAGTGGTAAGTGCTAATCTAATACCACTGGTTGCTTGGTCTAGACCTGGTTGTAATACACTACCTCATTGAGTAGAATAATTAACACCTTGGGTAAAAATAGTATTAGCAGTAGTTTTAGCATTGGGTTGCATAACAAACTGACCGGTAAAAAAGGTGTTTGCAGTAGTAAATATCCCTTGACTATCGACTACATTTAATCTTTCATGGTCAGCATACAACTCATTGTATCTATCATCAGCTATTGGTGTATCAGTAGGAGATAATGTTAAAGATGGGTCTAATTTTTGTCTTGTTTCTATAACTATAGTTCGCCCAGTTCCACCAAATTCATCCGCCTCTGTTCTAAAATATAAATAACCATCACTGCTTCTAAATCTACTTAAATTTTTTCAATTAAAAATGTTGCTACCATCATCATTTACTCAATTTTGAGCTCTTAAATAAAGTGCAGCTAAACCTTCAGTATTTTCAAAACTACCATAGGTTGAACTAGTTAAACTTGCTCCAGCAGTTTGTTTTGAGACTAATTTAACACCCCCTATAGGTGCCTTAGTAGCATCTATATTTTCATCATTAACTATATCTAATCTGCCAGCAATCATAGGTGCAAACTGAGCACATTCATCACGTTCAAAGTGGATACCATCAGGCACACCTACAGCTGTATAAATATTAAGGCTTCTTGTTCAAAGTGAATTAGGAATAACTTTACTTAGACCAGGTAAATTTAAAACTTCGCGGTTTGCTGTTACATGGTCATAGTTTGAATAATCATCAACTTGGGTTGCATCTAAAGTCCTATTTCATGGCTCAACATAATTATCCCTTAAATTATCACCTGCAAAAGTGTAAAAGACCTCATCATTAACATGGTCAAGTGTATAACGTTGCACAGCTTCAAAATCATAAAAAGGTATTTTTCAACTTTCACTCTCTTCTAAATATAAACGTTGAAAATCAACAAAAGCTGATAATAAGCCTAATTGCTGAACTCCAGAAAATGGTGGATAAACAGCTACTGAACCAGCTGCTCTAGACCAGTTGGTCTCTCCATTAGGTAAAATACTATCAGTAATACCTGCTTTTGTATCACTTTCATGCCCTTGAAAAAATAACATAACTTTAGAGTTTTTAATGGCATTATCCGTGAAATATTTTGAAAATTGTGGGTCACTTTTAATATCATTTAACCGGTTTAACATTAGTCTAACTGGGCTACTTGCCCTATCTGGAAAGTGGTCTCCAATTCAACCAGCACCATCTCTTCCTGTAAAAAGAGCAAAGACTTTACTTCCATATGGAGCACGCTTTTTTGCTTCAAGTGAGACTAATAGAAAAAAATGGGAGAAAGTTCCACGTGTTTTTTCATCAAAAGCAGCATCATTAATTTCATTTAATGACACCATACGGCGACTTGCTCTATCATATATAAAAGCATTTTCATCATCAACCGAACCAACACCACCGATATTTGGAGAACCAAAACTATTACTTTGACCGCTAACTATCATAATTAAGTTTTTATCATAACTACCATTTGCAGCATTACCTAAATTTGATGGATAATCATTAGTGATAACTGTTCCAGCTCCAGCTAGATTAACACCACTGGTTCCACCACCTCCACCTGAGCTTCCACCTCCAGCTCCATCAAAGTCAAAGAGGGAATTATCACTTAAGCGCACTGGTCAGCCCTCTTTAATATACCTTAGTAAGTTTACAATGGAAAAGGTTTTGCTACTATGCAAAATTAGCGGTGTAGTGCTGCCCTCTTCAGTAAAATATCTGACAATGGTATAAGGGTCTTGGTATTTAGATAGGGGAATTAAACTATTGCTAGTATCATAAAAATTATAAGTCATATCTATATTATATCATAGGCAATTGTGTTATAATGGGGGTAATAACAATTAAGGAGTAAAAGATGGAACTAGACGAATTAAAAAAATTAGTTACTGAAAAAGAAGCTGACTTAGCTAAAAAAGAAGCTGCTAAAAAAGAAGAACTTGAACTGTTAGCTAAAGCTGAAAAACTAGGTATTGATACTAAGAGTTATAAAAAAAAATACAGCGCCGAGCAAGAAGAGCCTGAAAGCGTGAATGAAAAAAATACTGATACCAAGAGCAAAAGTAATGATGGGATTAGCGAAGTAGCAGAGCTTTTTACTAAGGAATTAACTAAAGCTATTAAAAAAGCTACTCCTGAAGAAGAAGCTCCAACTGAACCTGAAATATATACTTAAGTAACATTTTAAGTTAGATATGATATAATATAGGCAAATATAAGAAGGAGCCTATATTTAATTATGCCAAATATTAACACAACATTAAACTTAAGGGTAGATGGAGAGCTATACCCTCTTAATACCTTAATTAAACAAGTTGAACCTGCTTTAAGTCAACCTAGTGCCGTTGACTTACTAACTACCAATAGTGGTAAAGGGTTTTATACTGGAGACTATTTAAAAATTATCCACAGGAAACAATTTGAAACTTCAGCTAGTAGTGCTAGAGGAGACGTGGCTGACTTTATTGGAGCAACTACGCCTGAATTACATAAAGTTTTTATTCAAAAACTAAGTCGTGCTGACCACATTATTATTAATGAAGCTGATATTTTTAAACTGCAAGAAGGAAAAGGTCCTGCTTTACTAGGAACCTATGCTGCTAACTTTATTCTGGATGGAAAAGAAGAAGACTTAAAACTGCTCTATGCTGAAGCTTATACTCAAGCTTTAACTAACCGGCTACATATTTCTTTTGATACTAATGGCCTGCCAGCAACAACTCAACCTGCTCAAGGGAATGGGACTGAAGAGCAAGCTAAAGCTGTGATTGAACAAGGAAGAAGAGTAGTACCTTTACTTGACCCTGATGAAACAGCTTATACCCGCATGGATGTCATTAGAAGAGCTATTAGTTACTTAAATACACTAGGAACTGAGCGGAATGTAGAGAGTAATTATCTTTTTTCCATTAACGGACTGCCACTAAGTAGCATTGTTGTAACTATGCCTTATCTAGATAATACCTCTTTAAAAGATAGAGAAACTAACCGGTTTATTAATGTAATGAATATGCCAAATGCAAATATGACTGGTATTGTTTCTTATATAGATAATGCTGTAAGAATTATTATTACTAACCAGATACCATCTAATACACACTTTGTTATTCATAGTGACCGTGCTTTTGTGCGTGACCTTGACCCACAACAACAATATATTGGTAAGGTAAGGGACGTTTCAACCGTTAAAATGCGCAATGGTGAAGTTAGAAACATTGCTCCTAACGAAAGAGACATTAGTTACTTGCAAGCCAGAACCTATGCTCCTGTTTTTAGTGAAGAAATGTTCTTTATTACTAAAACACTTGTCTAGAAAGGAATTAATATGAGTGAAAATAAGATAGTCTTAGAAACTGAAAAACAACCAGAAGTTTTAACTAAACCAAGTAAAAGCAAACCAGGCTTAAGTGCTAAAGAGGTTGTAACTTTAGGAAATGTTTATTATAACCTTGATGAGCCTCATAATCTCTTTTTACAAGATAAAATTGAGGGTGTTAAAACAGTTAGGGATTTAATTAAAACCTTGAGTGAAAATAAGTTTTATATCTCTGCCACTGATGAAAAGATTTTACTAAGTTATAATAGTAAAAAATTACAAGCTTTAATTGCAGATAAGAAACAAACCACTAAAGCAAGAGCCAAAGCACAAGCAAAAGTACAAGCTTTAGTTACAGCTGATGGTGTTAAAATAGGAGGTTAAGATGGCAGATACCCTCTTTGATAAATATCAAGACGGGAAATTAATATCTAACCTTGATAAAGACCATAGTCAGTACCGAGCTTGAAAGTTTAGACTTTACATGACCCTCCGAGAAAAGGAGTTTATTAATTCCTTTACTTTTAGTAATGATGAAACTTTTACTAGAGCAAAACAGCGCACCTTAGCTAAGTTATGTTTCCGTTATGGCTACGCTGGACTAATCAATGTACCACAACTCTTAACTAGTAATATGCATGAGGCTACTGTAGCTGCTTTTAAAGATAGTGGCATTGATACTGATGCTATTATTAGAGCAACTGAAGGAGATAAAATACCTGTGGCTGTTTTTCCTTACCACTGAAACACTAATGAGTTACCCACTATGGGTACCTCAATTACTATTCCAAAACATAATATTGGAACTAAGTCTTATGCAGTAACTGACCAGGATACTGCCTTTTTAACTTATGATGATAACTATCTTTCAGGATATTGATGATGAATGTTACCAGCTTATATTTATGCCACTGGCAAAACTGTATTAAAAAAGCGGCTAACACTGCTAGATGGAAAACTAGTCCAAAATGACGTCAATAATACTTATCATAATGGTCAGTTTGACCAAATGTTTTCAGTTGAAAATAGCTTTATTAACTTATCACCTGCTCAAACTAGTATGAGTGGTGATGATGATAATTTTATTAATGTTGAAAATGTACTCTCTCAGAAGTTAAAAAAATTAGATTTTTCACAAAGTGAAAGCATTAATGAGATTTTAGATTTTATTAATGAGCATGAACGCACTATCTTTTGAGAAATGGGTAAACGCATCAATATGAACGAGCCTAAAAATGAGCGGTCAATCTCACAAGACTTTGAAAGTTTAGAAATTCACTATACCATTAAGGAAAAAGAACTTAAAGATATGTTAACTATTTTTTGTGAGCATTATCAGCAAGTATTTGGTACTAAACTTGATTTTAGTTTAGTGGCTGATGAAGTTAAAGAAGAATTAAAAGCACAAGAAATAGCAAAAGCTGGTCATGGGCTAGAAGGAGGAGAAAATGGCGGAAGTAACCTTAAAACAGTTTAGAGAACTTTATCCTGATAGTAGTACCTTTAATGCTAAAATTACTACACCCTTAATAGACCTTTTTCCTGTAAAGCCTGATTACTTAGATGAGAGTAAAACTTATTACTCTTTTAAAGCCATTTATACTATGCTTTTTAATAAGTATAGTGAGTTTTATGCTATTAATGAAGAAGAAAAACAACACCAGTTAATGCAAAATGCCTTGCTGCACCTCTTACCTACTTTATATATTAGAACTAAGGCTTTAAGTAATGAGGCTTTAGGTAACCTAAACCCAGATAATTTATTAGCTAGTTATGAAAGGTACTATAATGAAGATGCTGATAATAAATATGCATCTACTGAAACAACCTATAGTAGTACCCCAGATGATTCACAAAATAGTGGTACTTTTAACTTAGAAAATGTAAGAGAAAAGAATATTACTAACCGCAAAGACTTAACAGTACGAAGAAGGGAAATGATTAACCTGATTGATAAACTTACTAGTCTTAGTAAAGTTAATGTTTCAGGACATGTCTTAAGTTTTGTTAACAGTATGGAAATTAGTAGTTTATGAAGGAGAGTGCCAGCTGATGAAACAACCTTGAATGTTAATCTTAGCCCTAGTTTGCTTAGCAGCTACTTTAATGCTGACCAATTTAGACTGGTTAATAACCGCTTAGAATTGGCTGTCTTAAACATAAATGTTATTGATGATTATAGCACACTACAAGCATTAGAAAAGATTACAAGTGTCGGTAGATTTTATACTATTATCTTTCGCACACGTAATACCTCAGGACAAACTATTTTTGTTTGAATTAGTGGTGTTTTGTTATTTAAAACTGGTACTATTTTTACAATGGGTGGCAATTATTTAACAGGTACTAATAGTATTGAGACAGGTATTTATAGAATTAGTGTAGCTAATATTATTGATGGAGTTGAATATATGGAGGTAGTTAAAATTGATTAGTAGTGTAACAAGTTATAATGTGCCTTGAGAAAAAGATAGCCAGGATAGAATTTTAAATGTAAATTTACTAAGTAACTATTTACTAGTTAATGTTACTCCAGCTAGAGAAGTGGTAAAAGTAACCAGTTATCAACTTGAGAATAAAACTACATTATCATTAATAGCTAAAGGCACTGTTTTAGGCAATAACCCTAACTATTTTGCAGTGGTGTTTGAGCAAGATACACAAGTTTATTATTACTTTGTAACTGATATTACTGGCACTCCCTCCCTTAAGCAAAATACATATGAGTATGAACTAGAACTGGATGCGGTTGCTACTTATGGTAATGTCCTTTTTGCAGCTATGGAAGACCAGCCAATTTTTATTAACAGGTTACATGAAGAGAGATATATTATTAAAAATAATCAAATTATCTTAAATACTGATTATGCTGGTTTAATTAATAGTGACTTTGATGTAACTAATATTACAACAGGTAGTAAACTTCACTACGTAGCAACTGGTTTAGAGAATGAAGATAATTTAATGACATTAAATAATCAATATAAATTAAAATATCATGCTCTTCCAGCTTTTGAAAACTTTGGCAGCAATGGTCCATATATAAAGTGAGAGCGAAATGTAACACATATTATAGATAATACAATTAAACAAAATAATAGTAAAATTTATTACTTATATGCTTTAATTAGACTAAATGGAGCTCCCCGGCTATTTTCTAATTATCAAATGTTAAGCCTTAATAATAATGTCATAGTTATAGATGCTGATGTTTATAATGCTAATAACAACTTAATGTCTCAAACAGTATTAGCGCCTGTTAGTACAAATAGTAATCCTGGTGGATTTTCTTTAAATGGACAAAATGTTGATAATTCTATTGAAAACTTTTCTAAATTACAAACTGATAAAGTAGTTAATATCTTTAAATCACCCTTTCCTTTAAGTTTAAAATTATATCAACCAAGTTATGTAGCTGATTATAGACAATTGCTCTTTGATGATGGTGGCAATAGATTTACTAGAGCTGAGATTGAAAACCAGGCAAATATTCCGATTGAAAACTTAATAAAAGTCATTGACGGTGAAAGACCAAGTTATGCCATAGTTAGTTTAAATAGTAATACTATTAATAGAAAAGGCAATGATACAAATGTATCTAATGCTTTTAAAAAAACTAAGATAATAAGAGGTATTATTTATGAGCCATATAACTTACCAATCCGTTCACAAACCTACAATGACTTACTAGGTGTATCTAATTTAAATAACCCTAATGTGATTAACCCTAGCATTACTTGAGCTGATGATAGTCTATTTCTTGGTGTTAATAAGGTAACTTTAACTGTTGCTGAAATAAACGATTTAAAAAATAACACCTCAAATTTAAGTGCTGCTGAGCTTGAGCCTGCTTTAATGCATCCTACTATTTCTCGCTGCGAATTACACTTTAGTCAGCAGGATATGGTAGTGCTAGACACTGCTAATTTTTTTAAATCACACTTAGGAGTAGCTGATAGTAAAATCAGTTTTGATTTTGTAATTAATGAAGAGGGCATGGACATTAAAGCTAAAATTAGTGATAACCAGTACTTTAGTTATAATTATAATTCCTTAGTTTCTTTTGAAAGCTCACAAGGAGCTACTTACTTAGCTCGTAATAAATATACACAACAAGCTCAAAGAGCAGGGATTGAATTACAACGTAATTACACTTATGAAAGTTTAAGGTCTCAACAAGCTCAAAGTGGAGCTAGTGCTGCTAACCCAATTCAAGCCATCTTTTCATTAGGAGCATCTATTGCTGGAGGAACAGCTGCTGCTGCAATAGCTGGTAATCAAATGCAGATTAACCAAAAAATTGCTGAAAATGAAAAAGCTAAAATTAAAACTGGTATCCAGGATGCTTATGGTACAGCGCCAACTGTTAATGGGGGAGCTAAAGCTAATGCTGGAGACTTACTTAGTTTAGAAATGAAAGGCAAATTTAATTTTAGATTACAACGACCTAACCCAATTATTACAAGGAAGATAGCTAATTTTCACCACCGCTTTGGAACTACCCTAAAAGATTGAAAGCAGTTTAAGATAGATGCTCATTTAAAAAATAGGACACGCTTTAATTTTTTAGAAATTGATAATGCCTTAGACTTTATTAAAAAAGCGGCAGACGTGCCGCAAGATGCTCTATTGCTTTTTGCTAGTGAACTAGCTAAAGGTATTAGGGTTTGACATGTTGATACTATTAACTATGATGCTGATAATTTAGAAGTGGCTTTAGCTAATAATACTCCTTAAGTTACCTCTCCCAAAACCGGTAATACTGACGGTGCTGTGAGCTTTTGCCTTCCAGCTGTTTAATTCTTAGTTCCAGAGCCTTAACTGTGTTGAAGGTTTCAAATAAAACACCCATCTTTGTTAACTCTTTATCACTGTAAAGAGGAATGTTTTCTACTAACTTATTTAAGATATCAACTCGAGCACCTCATAGAGGGCTATTTTCAGGTAAGTTACGAGCTCAACTTGCAGTTACTAGTAAATATTTAGCATTTTTTGTTGAAATGGGCTCACGAGATAGTTTTTTAAAAAGTCCAATCATGTTACTCCATATCTAGACTAGCAAGTCACTCTCCAAGTTTAATTGGATTTAATATTTTTACTAGGTGTTTTCTAAACTGTTTTTTACCAGCAAAGACTGCTAAATAGTCTCCATCATCAAAAAAGCTATAATCATAATCACTAATCTCATTAGCTGCAATATAACAATCGACTGCAAATAAGACACTTGCTTTAAAACGCTCTGTATCATTAAAACGATAGTCTTTTTCCATTTTATCTTTTTCCTTTCTATACTATCTATTATATATTAAAAAAGAAGGAGGCACAATAAAAAAAAAAAAAATAATTTTTTGTTAAAAAGACTTTCATTTATGATAATATTAATTATGTAGGTATGAAAAATATCTATAAAATAAATAAATAAAGGAGATAAAAAATGAATAAAGTAAATTTTGAGCAAATCACAAATAATTTAGATTTTAACTTTTTAGAAGTTGAATATGTTGGATATGAGCTTTTTGCAAACTACATTTTTGACAATGAGATTAATAAGTGAGAAGAAGAGGATGGCTTAGGTTATCTGCAAAATGAAAAAGAAGAGCTAGATAAGGAAAAATTTAGTCAATACATATATGATACTTTAGAGTTTCTGGAATATGCAAAAATTGAGCATGAAAGTATTGGCAAAAGAGGTCAAGTTGAATATTGATTAACCGGTTTAAAGGGCAGTAATAACCAAAAATTAGGGATTTTTAGCTCAGGCAAAAAAAAGTTTGAATACACCATTAGTACTAATGACATGATAATCCATCTAAAATTAAGTAAATAGTCACTTTTTTAAAGTACCCCTCTTTTTGTGGGGTCTTTTTTTTATGCTCAAATTTAAAGTTGGGAGCTGCTTTAAGGGCAAAATTTTTTAGTAAGCCAGCTTTGGAGCCATGGTTACACTTGTATATACAAGTTCTCTAGAGAAAAAAAGCAAGTTATCCACATAGTTTTCCACATAGTTATCCACATAGTTATCCACATACTTATCCACATAGTTTTCCACACCAACCATATGTGGGGTTAGTTACTGGAACACAACTTTTTTGGGGAGACTATCTTTTTTTTGTGTATAATGAAATTGTCTAGGTACTTGAGACCTAGAAAAAAAGGAGATAAAAATATGCTTACAAAGAAAATACTAATTGAAGCCTTAAAAAGCCTAATTTTGGACTTTTTAAATGGTGAAGACCAAGATAGTTTGACTAGTTATTTAGTTAATACTTTTGAGCTAGATGAATATACTATAGCTAAGATAGATGGCATCTCAGATGACCAACTAGATGGACTAGTAAAAAATGCAACAATTAATGAGGTGGTTGAGCTAGTCAATAAAATAGCTAGAGATGAATATTATTATGATGGTGAAATTGAAATTGAAGAAAGGGATATTGAGACCTATAGCTTGGGATTGCTTGAAAAAAAATTAAAAGAGAAGCAAAAAATTGATGATAATGGTCAAATTGATATTATTAATATAAGCCTTAAAGAATTAATTGAAGATATACTCCAATTTATTCAAGAGCTAAAGGATAGAAACTATGGGGTAAAAGGGGTAGAATAGCAAAAAAGTAAAAAGCCAAAAAATGAATGAGCCCAATGAGGGCTCTTTT
>PEAW01040412.1_pt1 | contig 12260 bp, 12 predicted proteins | sample 1430331 | NCBI WGS metagenome assembly PEAW01 (sample SAMN07709108, study PRJNA374926) | Mollusc metagenome, whole genome shotgun sequencing project. | isolation source: combination of 3 Haliotis diversicolor samples: VC2003, Pt131, and Pt118... | host: Haliotis diversicolor | place... | reverse complement strand
AGGTTATATAATGAAGAATAAAGAGCTAATACAATTGTTGGAAACATTAAGAAGTAATAATATAGGTGTAATAGCTAAAGCAGCTAATACCCGTAATTTTAGTATTAATCGAACAACTAGAAACAATATAATTAAAGAAGTAAATGAGTGTAATATAAAAATTGATGAATTGATAGATAGAATTGAGACATATGACAGATAAAGAAATATTTAATAAAGAAATTGAATGTACTAGTATATGATTAAAAACTTGTAAAGATAATTTAGCAATTGCTGTAAATCATTTAAAAAATGAAATAAAAAGAACAGATATATTTGGTATTGATGGTGCTGACAGTAGAATAAAAACAATTAAAATATTAAATAAACAAATTAAAAAATTAGAAAGAATTGAGAAAAAGGTTGTCAATGAAATTAGAAAATAAAATATTAAAATATTTAAAAAAAGCAGCTGAATTAGCAGATAAAAAATATATGAATTCATTAGTAACTGATGTTAAAAATAGTGATGAAAGTGGTTTCTCATTGCATATATTCCAGTTAAAAATTGTGGCTGAAGAAAAATTAGAAATGTATAAACAAGTTAAAGAGTTAATTAAAAAAGGTAAAAATGGAGACAATTAGCATTTTAGATTTATGTGCTGGTAAAAATTCAGTTTTATCAGCATTAAATGATTTATTCAATATTAAGCAATGAAATCAAACAATTTATAATCATATGCATTACACAATAATTAAATTAAATAATAAATATACAATATTAGAATATATAGGAGTAGATATTTATTCTCCAAATGTAAAAAATTTACACCTAGATTTAACACAAGATAATATATTAGAGAAGTTAAAAGGTGAATTACCTTTTAATTGGAAACCTAATTTTATATGAGCTAGTCCAGTATGCAACAAATTTTCAGTTGCTGCAACTGGATTAGGTGGAAATTCTTATTTTATTGTTGATAAAGAATCTAAAAGTATTCGACCTAGAAAGATATTAGAATATTCTGAAGTTAAACATAATGGTATAAATAACAAAAGTACCGAATGATCTAATTATTTTAATCAAGCTAATAAAGCATTGGATTTACATAATAATTGTTTAAAAATTATTAAACATTATAGTTGTAACTTTGTAATTGAAAACCCAAGCACAGCATTATCAAAATATTTATACAAAGATCTATTTAATAATAAATGTAATTATTGTATGTATGAGTTACCATATAAAAAATCTACTTCATTATATTCAAATAAAAAATATGATTTGTTGAAGTGTGATAACACACACACACACACACCATTACACAGTATTAAAAAAGGAAATTACCCTAAATTATGAGATGTAAAATTATCAGTATATGCAAATCGTTCAACTGTTCCAAAAGAATTAATAAAGGTGGTATTAAATGAAGAAATTAAGAGATAAGAAATTAACTAGAAGAACAACAAACATATCACAACCAGAATTAAATAACCTAAAAGTTAAATATTTAAAGAAAGCTAAAAATTATAATGAGAGAAGATTTATAGAATCTAAACAATTTGATAAAGTTATTAAAAGGCAAATTAAGCAGAACAGAATGGTTGCAAATGAAGAGAAAGTAAATAAAATATCTCATATAATCGGTGAAACAAAAGAGCAGCAGAAAGTGGTGCGTGAATTGTTTGGAGAAACTAGAAGAAACGGGAGAAAAAAGAATTCTTTCACATCAACCAAAACTACAGCAAAATTAAACAAAATTTTAAGACAACTTAAAAATAAAAAATTTTCACTCAGAAGAAGAATAGGTAATTTAAAAAAATTTAAAGAAGTTAGAAAAAATTTAGATTTAAATAAAATATCAAAAACCGAATTATTACATTCATTAATTAGAACAAATTTTTATTATGAGAATAAATCACTAATCAAGCAACATAACAAAAATGTTAGAAAACACGGTGTATTAGCTGCTAGTGGTATGAAAACTGGTGTTAAACTAGGAGATAGATATTATGATGATTTATCTAGAGAAGATGAAGATCTAATATCAACAATTTTAGAATAATGAAGAAGACATATTATTTATACGCAGATTTTGAAACAACTCAAGTTAAATTACCAGATAAATATAAATCATTTAATGAATACTATGACAGCGATATAAATGCTATTAAACCAAAAATTTACAGCTGATGTGTTTTGTATAGTAGTGAATACGGTAAATTAAATAAATCAAATTTTGACACTAAAAATTTTAATGGTGATATTGTTAATTTAAATATAGGTATAGATGGTAATTCATTTATTAAATTCATTGAGAAATTAGATAAAGATTATATTATTTACTTTAACAATTTAAAAGGTTTTGATGGTCACTTTATTATTCCATTACTTGATAAACTAGGGTATAAAAATGTATTACCTTTTGACATCCAAAAATATACAACTTTAGATAATGATAATAAAAAACAATTTACTAGAAGAATACTAGATATAAAAAATGAATTATTCACTAATTACCCATCATTTAAAAAAGCTCATGAAACAATAAAAAAAATAGACCCAGACAAAGCAAAAAATATGCTTGCAAATAGAATTAAAAAAATGTGATCTAGGTTATTACCTGGGGAGTATTCAGTTATTGCCAATGGTAATAATCAAATTTACGAAATAAAAATAGGTTTAGAGTGTCGTAAAAAGAATGGAAAGGGAAATACTAATAGAGCTGTAATTATTAGAGATAATATGCTCCTATTCCCATCATCAATAAAAAGAATGGGCGAGTCACTGGTAAAACAACTAGAAAAAAAATCTAAATTATCAAAAAAAGAGTTAGAAAATATTTATCTTAAAAAAGATTTATCATCAAATTATAAAGTATATGAGTTATATAAATCAGTTAAACAATTTAAAAATGATGGTAATGAGTATGATTATTTAATACAAGATACATTTATATTGTGGAAGTACCATAAGATGATGGAAAATTTTTTGCCTAGAAAAGATTGAAAATTAACAATAGGTGCGACAACTTATAACGAATGAATAAAAGATTTTGGTGAAGAGTTATCAAATAAAACTATTGAAAGTGGCAAAGCAGAAATTATTGAATTAGAGCGGGGAGTTCAAAGAGTTAAATATAAAAATAGAATTTACAATACTAAAAAATTTAAAGAATTCTTAATTAAAAAATTAATTCCAGTTGATTTTTTAGACCAAAAAATTAGCGATTATGAATTAACCTACGATAGAATATATAAATATTATGGTGGGGGGATAACTCATTTAAACGAACAGTATAGGGGGCAACTGGTAGATAATATAACTTTTATAGATATAAATTCTTCCTACCCATCTCAGCAAGTAAAAGACATTGAAGTACCCTATGGGAGACCCAAAAAAGGAGATCATAAAGATTACCCATTTAAATTTTATAAATTAATACCAAAAAAGAAGATTGTTAATAAGTTTGGGTTACCGTTCATGTGAAACTCTTTATCTGACAAAAGAGAATACTTAAAAATTTTAAAACCTTATTCTATATATTATTTAACTAGTATTACATATGAACGATTTAAAAAATATTATACAGATGATACTTCCGCATATGATTTAGAAGTTGAATTTAGTTTTAAATCAATACCCATTAACACCTATTTTAATTCGTTTGTTTCTAAGTGATATGAAAAGAAAGAAACAGCTGCATTAAATGGTAATATAGTATTAAAAGAAATCTCAAAACTATTTTTAAATAATTTATATGGGAAATATGGTACTAAAATATCTCGTACTTCTAGGTATTGAAACCAATTTAGCACAGAATGAGATACCTATAATCAAACATTAGATAGCAATTATTACTTACCTATTGCTATTGTTATTGCAGAAATGGGGAGAATGAATTTAGTAGACGCAGTAGATGATAATTATAATGATTTTGTTTATTGTGATACCGATTCTTTAGCAATAATAAATTTTAAAGCTGAAAATTATAAAAATGTAAAATTACACTATTCTAAAATAGGATATTGAGATATTGAATATGAAAATATGTATGGAATTTTTAGAAGAACAAAACAATATTTTTTACTAGATGGAAAAGGTAAAACTAAATTAGTTTTTTCTGGCATTAATTTTCATAAATTTTTAATGAGCGATAAAGAAGAAGAATTAGTTTCACAATATGAAAAAATGTATAGAAACGTTTCACTGAAAGATTTTATACTAGGAAAAACAATTGATAATCAGCTAACCCCAAATAGAATTTTAGGGTCTGGTATTCTGTTTCAAAATATCGAGAAAACAATTAAGCCAGTGTGAGATTATAATAGAATGACAGAACAAATATATTATTTACCAGAACACTTTAAAAATTCACTAGAAAAAATAAAACTTAAAAAAGTTATTAAAATTTAATATATAATAATCAAGCATAGGTAGTTATACGCTTATGCAATAAAAATAAGAAAAACAAGAAAAGGAAGAATAAAATGAGAAAACCATTTTTAAAACTTGAAACAAATGGCGGGCTTACTCGTATTTGATTTGATAGTAAAAAAACTGAATGATTCCAAACACCTAAAAGAAAGCTAAATTATCTGAAAGTAGAAATACAAGAAGATGTTTATGCTTTGGTTCCCGAAAAATGAATTTTACATTGAGATAAAGATAAATGTTATATTACATTTAAAAATAATATGAATTACAATATCTTTGAAACACAGACATCTATAGAGGGCGTTAAACTAGTTAAATTTATATTCGACACTAAGAAATATGAGAAATATGTTCTTATTGAGAGAATTAAAAAAGAGATAGAAGATAAATCATTAGATGGTAAAAAATTATCACAATATGAGCTATTAGTTCTATATCAATTATCTAAAGATGAAGATGAAGATATTAAATTAAATTTTGAAATTATTAAAAATGAAAAAGAAATTATTAAGGGAAAAGATAAAGGTAAAAAAGTAATCACATATTCAGTAAAAAACAAAAAATAGCATTTGCTATTTTTTTATATATAATTTATGTATGGATAAATTAAAAAAATTAATGAAGAAAAGAGACCAACTAGATCAAAAGATTTTAGAAACCTCGAAAAAACTAAAAAAAGGAATCACCAAGGAAGATATCCTTAAAGAACAAGAAGAAATAAAAAAACTTGAAGACGAAGTAAAAAGTAAAGAAGTACTATTAGCTCAAGCGGAAGAAAAAGAAAAAGAGCTTAGAAACAGTATTTTAGGTGGAGAGCCAACAAAAGCAAAAAAGGAAGATGTAGATAAAGCAGTTAAAGTGTTAAATGACATCTTGAAAGGGTAAAAATTATGGATACATTAGATAGATTAGAAAGTGTTATCATTGATGGCACAACATACACAAAAGCAGAATTTAACAAATTAACAAAACAGCAACTAGTAGATATTGCAGTTAAAAATAAAGTAACAGTTGATACATCAGCTAATAAATTATCAATTCAATTAGCAATTATTAACTTTATTATTGCAAACCCAGTAGATGGAGTTGATGAAGTTGTAGTATCACCGATTGAAACAATTAACATTGATACTAAAACTTCATCAGAAACTGATTTAAAAAATAGAGTTAAGGACATTATTACTAAAGCTCATGAGCTAAATACTTTAATTAAACAACATATAGCAGATGGGACACTAGAAACATTTAAAGAATCATTAAAAGAGCAAGGTTTATATGATTATGTAGGTAAATTATTTGACAATTTAGATGGTGTTAAAACTCCAGAAGAATACGATGACGTTATCGTTGATTTACCATTAAGTGATATCATCACTAATATACCAATTAGAGTTATCTCTCAGCAAGTGGTAGAAACAACTATGCAATACCCATTGATGGAAAGAGTAGATAAGCAAACAGTTAGAAATGGTGTAAAACAATGATTTTACAAGGACTATAGAGACACAGATAATGCTAGTGGTTTCGATGATGTTACCATCTCAGATTACAATTTAGGAAGAGAGCCAATTTTTTCAGAAGTAAAACAAGTTGATACTGAAATACACAAAGGGTACGACATTCTTTCAACAGTACTAAATGATATCACTTTAACTATGGGTGCATTTATTGCTCTAGTTAATGATGTAATTATTGCGATTGCTAGACCATTTGCTAAAAAAATGTATGCAAGATTTATTACATTCCTAGATCAAGATTCTAATTATGATGAAGTCCTTACATTTGCTGGTAAGACAACTACAGATAAAGCGAAAGAAGTAAGTGTTCATTTAACAGGGTTATCAACACCATCAAGGAATAACTTAAAAGTTAAACCAAATGGAGCTGCACAAGCTTTAGAGTATTCAACAACTGGTAAAAAAATATATCTTATTATGAATAACAAATATGCAGCTAATTATAAATATGATTTAACTTCACAATTATTTACATTAGGAGAAGTTACTTTAGAAGTATCTGGTATTCAAACTTTGGACTTTGATAAACTAGCCGAATATTCAGAAATTGCTAATGGTACATTAAAAGATAAGCAAGTCATTATTTTAGAAGATAAAGTTTATTTTGAAATAGTACATTATTCAGCTAGCAAAGTTGTAGATACTCCAAAACTAAAAACTGTTATGCATAGATACGACAGAATAGGTAACGGGAGAAGAAAAGATAAATATTTAGGAGCATTTAAATAAAGGGTGAAACCTTTATTTTTGTTATAATTTTTATATGAATACAATAGTAAAAGAGAAAGATTTAAATAGAGTTGATTATTTAAATGGAAGTTCGCAGATAGATAAAGATGGTAATACAGTTTTAACTGGTTTAAAAGGAGCATTAGGGAAGTATGGGGGTAAATTCTCATTTAAAACAGAGATGTATTTTATATGAAGTAAAAAAAGACAAATATATAAATACCTAGTAGAACAATTTGAATATAAAAATTTACCCAAAGGATTAACAAAATATAGAATTGAACATAAAAATATTATGAACGGTTCAGTACTAATTTATAAACTAGGTGAAGAATATTATGCACTTAACTATAAGACGCTTAAATTTAATATTTACGATGAGCCTAGAAAAGTTAAAATAGTTGAAACTAGATCAGTATTAAATGGTAAAGTAATTGATTTGCAAAATGATAAAAATGCTGTAATTTACAGAGACAACCAAGAAATGGTATCTACCTTAAACGATGTGTATAGATATCTTCACTCAATGGAAAAAGTACTTTTTCAAATGGAGAAGAATATAACAGCTAGTGCACCAAAAGGTATTATTAACCTAAAAGACATGAATTTAGCATTTGAAGAGAATGAAGACAACCCAGAAAAACAAGCTTTGGAAAGAATTATAAATTCACAAGATACTTTTTATGTTCTAAAATCAAAAGCATTAATTAACAAAGATATTAATAATGACAATGAAGAGCCTATATTTATTCCATTGCAACTAGAAGACCGTATAGATTCTTTAATAAAACAATACTCATTTTTAAAAGAAGAAGTAAAAGAAATGATAGGCTCTAGAATGAATATCTTAAATGGGAAAAGAGAAAGATTAATAACTGGTGAAATAAATTCACAAAATGATTTACCAAATTCAGCTACCCAGCACGCCTATAATATTAGAATGATTGACTTAGAAAAAATTAATAAATTATTTGGTTTAAATATTATTTTAGAATTAGTAGAAACTGAAGAAGAACAAGAAACGGGTGATAGCGATGTTTAATAACGATAGAAGAAGAACGCCACTAGATCATAGTTATAAAAGAGATGGTTTAAGATTTAAAGTAATTTTTCCAGATTTTAACACTTGAAAAAACAACTTAATAGCTAATGGAATAAAAGAGAGTGATATTAAAGAAAGTGAATTTAATATACTTTCTGGGATGATAGGAAACAGTTATTTAAGGTACAATACAGATAATAAAAATATATCATTCATATCATTAGAATTTAGGCGTTTAAATGCCATTAAAACAAGGAATTTAACACTTTATAACCTAGATACTAATTCAATGCTAGAGACAATATCAAAAACAACACAAAAATTTTACCTAGTTAATAGAAGTGATACCGGGCAACTAGAGTTAAAATATTTAGATAGCGGACAAGAAACAGAAACTATTAATCAAGACCCAGTAATCACCCATATAGAAGAGATTAGGGAACAGTTGGCAATGAACGACCCAGAAATTATATTTTTAACTAGTTTAGCAATATCAATAGTTAAACCATTGCAGCCAAACGAAACATTAAAAAAGGAGTTTTAAGATGACAGAATATTTAATAACAGATACAGTTAAAGAAATTATTTATAAAAATAAAAAGAACATATTAACACTATTTAGTGAGTATGACAAAACAAACATTACAATACAACAACTACAAACAGAATTAACAAACCTAGGAATAAAAATAGGTGATTATACTTCAGACGATACAACTAACGTTTTAGATCACAATGTAAGTGTAATAAAAAATTTAGCAATATCAGTAGATAATTCAAATGCTATTAGTGCAAGAGTTAAAAGTTTAGAAGAAAAAAAATTATTAATTAAAATAAAAGATATTGCTAATTTTGATTATAATGGAAATACCGATAAAGAATATGAGTTTCATTTTAGAGACCCTGTCACTTCTCACCATATTATATATAGAACTAAATTTATCACAATTACTACTTCTCATACAACATACCAATATATAGATAAATATATAGCAGGTTTTAGATATACATGATTTTCCCAAACTGCAACCACAATAACACTTGAAGAACGTGATGGCACAATAAAAACAATACCAGTTTCTGAAATATATTATAATGGATAACTCTAAATTATGAATAATAATCATAATTGCAATAATAGCATTTACTATAATTGCAGTATGTGAAATTTGATGTGTATATTTAATATTATTAAATTGTGATTCTAATGTATGATTAAAAATTATTTTAAAAGGTGGTTTAATAACAGTACCGATACAGATGGGTATAGGTATTAGATATGCCATTAAAAGAATAACATACAAAAAATAATATATAATTTATATGTATAACTACCAATTACATTAACACCTTATGGTGTTTTCTTATATAATTTATATATGACTAAAATATTATTACCACCTAAAAATACTGTCTGGGGAGTTATTGTAAATCCTAACAGTTCCAACACATATAGGCACTGCCTTAGCTTTGATAATGAAGCTGGCAAAGATTTATTTATAAATACACAATTATTTAATGGGGGTGATTATAAACAACTCATGCAACAACAGCCTAATATTGCGTTTGTAAGAAATTCAGCTACTAATGGTGAGTTTAAAGTTAATATTGAAGATTACCCAAACGAAACATTTACTTCTTTACTAAATAAAGATTTTGTAATTTTATGAGAAGATGGGGTTTATTCTTTTTACACAGTTGTTGGTGAAAGAGATGGTACAAGTGGAAACATTATTTTTACTTGTGAACTAGATATATTTTTTACATATGATATTACAAAAATGTTTAATAATCAAAAAACAAGAATCGAAACAGCTCATATAGATAGATTTGCATTAGATGATAAAAAAAATGTTTTACCAATATTAAATAACTATACATCACCCATCTACTCAAAAGAAGAATTTGATGATATAGCACCAGAGGATTATCACCCATCTAGTAAAAATATCACTTGTAAATTAGATTATAGTGAGCATATGATTAATGTGGCTGAAAGAGAACAAATAAACGAAATATTTAATAATGGTAATTGATCTATACTATACCACAATACAAAAGAGCAAAAACTTACACCAATTAAAACAAAAAGTGGAACATTACCATACTCTGTTTCAATAGGTCTAGTTTATGAAAGTATTGAATCATTCCACACAGAAATAAATTTTTATCTAACTGATGATGCTAGAGATCCAGATGATGTACGTAATAATACTACTAGAATTGTGATACAGCATAACCCAGAAATAATTGAAGATGGAAATACTATACATAATGGGTACACTACTACTGGTGTAAATCCATTTGCTAATTATAAAGACCAATTTAGGGATGATTACACTTTAAGAATGGGTAATTTTGGTGAGTTAAACGTTTATATAAATAGATCACTATTAATAGCAAATGATTCAAAAGGTATAAATTTAGTAAAACTAACAAATGATAGATATGTCATTAATACATTAACTTCACCATCATCATTATCAAAAGATAAATATAAATATACTTATATGGATGATATAGAAATATTCCCAAATTTTAACTTTATAAACTTTCCATACACTAAACACGATAATTATAAACAAGAATTAAAATCTTATTTTTATCCATATAGAAAATTTAAATTTTCATTTGGTTCAAAAAATTATTTTGATATTAAACCCCAATATTTAAAAGATACTATAGAAGTGTCCTACAATTATGCGTTCATGAGTGAGACGCATTATACATATGCAACTTTTAGAAATTACCAATTATTATATGATTACAATAATAATGGAGTTATTGATTTAACTGAGAACAAACATTTTATAGATATAAATAATTATTCTTTACCAACAGATATAAATGCGTGAAATGAGTTTAATATTAGAAATAAATCTCAACAAACTACAGCATTTGCAACAAAAGGAATAGGTGTTGGTTTAGGGCTAATAGGAGCAGCTAAAAGTGCTGTTAGTGGTAATACTAGTGGTATAACAGCTGGAATATCAGCATCAGCTGGTTCAGCATTTAGTATCGCAAATCAGATAGCAATGAGATCAGATATAAAAAATACACCTAATAAACTAGTGCCATCTTCATCGTCACTAGTTATAGATTCTAATACTAAAAATATGAATCCATCAACAACTGAATACTTAATACATCCAAACGATTTAACAAGTATAAGACAACATTTTTATAAATATGGTTACGCTTTCCATAATCGACTTTATAATATTAATGATCTACTTAAAACTAGGTTTTGATTTAATTACATAAAAGCACCCGAGACATTTGAAAATATACATTTACAAGTATCTAGTGAAATAAAACAAATTATAAACGATACTATTGCCGATGGTATTACTATTTGACACTGAAGAGACGGGCAAGTATTCCAAGGTATAAAAAATTACGATTATATAAATACAGAGTGATCAGTATGAAAGGCAGCATAAATGTTAGTAAAATCTAAATATGTACTCGATGATTTTTTAAAAAAATTGAGTAATAACCATAAGGTTTTTGATTTTGAAAAAATGTATAATACCGAATTTAAATTTTTTGTTATTTTAAGTGAAAGGGGTGCAAAAGGTAAAACTTTAAACTCTAAAGTACAAGCTGGAAATCTCTTTCTTAAACAAGGTTTAAAGAGCGTTTATTTAATGAATACTATACCGTTACTAGAGAAAGCAAAAGATAAATTTTTATCTGATTTTAATAAAGATTTTGTTAAACAAAATTTATCAAGTGAAATAAATAATTTATTCCAAAATATGCAAATGAAAGGTAAAGCTAAAAATAAAAACTTGAGAGCTACCTATTTAAATAACACTGTCATAGATTTTATATCATTAAATGATGTTGAAGAAGAAAAAGGTTCAAGGGAAGAAAAAGGAATAATTATATACGATGAGTTTAATGTAAAATTTAATTTTGTTATAGATCCATTAAATAAATTTGACTCATACCTACACACCCTAGAAGATGTAGTATCGAAAGAATCTAATTTTAAATGGTTTATGTTTGGAAATAATAAATCTTTAAATAATCAATTAATTTATTCGATGGGTATCACATCTATTAAAAATGAAATAACCGAATTAAGAGCTGAAAATGGTACTCCAATTGCATTAGTTATAGCTCCAATAATAAAACCCCATGAGCGAGTTGAAATTGAAAAAGATAACACTAGAAACCAAATATATCAATTATCAAAAATTCTAGGAACACATAAACATTCTTATTTTAATGAAACTTTATACGATGATTATAATTCAATTAAATCATATAAAAATAATGAGAATTTTTTAAATTACCAATTAACACTAACACATAAAAATTTATATATAAATTTATATAAAGATATTACTTCTGGAAATATACATTGTGTAAGAGTAAAAAAAGAAGAAACAAATATTAAAGCAACAATTGCAATAAATAAAAATGATGTACTGGAAGGTATTAAATTACAAAGAGTTTATAAAAATAGGTTTATAAAATATTTAGCGAATGATAATATTACATTTGAAGATATAACTAGTAGAGATCTATTTATATCAGCTATAAC
>PEAW01040242.1_pt1 | contig 12340 bp, 21 predicted proteins | sample 1430331 | NCBI WGS metagenome assembly PEAW01 (sample SAMN07709108, study PRJNA374926) | Mollusc metagenome, whole genome shotgun sequencing project. | isolation source: combination of 3 Haliotis diversicolor samples: VC2003, Pt131, and Pt118... | host: Haliotis diversicolor | place... | reverse complement strand
GTTTTAATATATCTTTTTTAGCACCTTTTAAAGCTAAACTAGTAAAATGGTAAGGTCTTATTCTCCAGTCTGTTCCTAAACCTTCTACTCCATCGTTTAAAAATTTTGGATAATTATAGTTACCTAGACCACTTCTAGCATTAAATGTAAGAATACCTGTAGCTCCATTAGTCGTAGGTCTTACACTAAAAGATATTTGTTGTGCTAGAGCTCCAGTATCTCTTAGAGGGTTGTTAGTCTTTCTTCCTCTAGCTTCTAGAATTGCGTTTCTTTCTTGTCTTTCAGAGAAATCACCTACAAATCTTTCTATAGTACCCATATTAAATCCTCTAATAACTAAACCTGTTTGATTTTGTAAAATCATCATAGATTTTTCCAATTGTTTAGGTATATTTTTTTTCATTTCTTTTTTTCTTAGCTCTAATCTTTTTTTTAGATCACTAAACCCTTTTAAATTTTGCTTTATAGAATTTAAAGCCATTATTTTAACCTCTCTAATTTAACAACTAGATACAATAGCCCTTTTTGTGCTTCTCCTATAACTTTATAAATGCTAGAATCGTTTTCTAATTCATCATATTCTTTTATATCTGCATTAATGTTTAATATATATCCAGTTGTTCCACCTCTGTTAAACTCTCCTCTTCTATTAGTAGAATAAGAAAAGCTATCTTTAACTTTAACTTCTAAAGAATCATAAATAACATCTCTAGATTCATTAGAATCTGTTATTCCCGGTATATAATCATTTGCTTGTACTTTCTTTCTAAATACTTTTAAATTTTGAATTTTTGTTTTATTTATCATAAGACTAATAAACCTCCACTAAAATTTTTGGAATTATCTTGATAATATTTAGAGTATATTCTTTCCCAACTAGTCAAATAATTATCAGAATAAGTTATAGAAATATCTATATCTTTAATGCTTTTAATCCCTTCTACATCAGATAAATTGTGTTTAAGATTCTTCATAAAAGCTAATTCTAGTTCGATATTATCATCATCAACATGTTCGAATTTAGTGTCAAACCAATATTTTAAAGCTTCATATTCTTTAACAAATCTAATGTTACTAACATCTAAATTTAAAAAATCTGAAACATCTTTCATACTTGGTGCATTAATTTCAATCAACTCCTTTTATAAAAATTAAAGAAGAGGTTACCCTCCTCTTCAATAGTGTGCTTAACTAAGCGGTTGTAATCGTAACTTTGTATTTTTTGTGCTTTTCTGCTTGTGCTATGTAAGCGAATGGAGAAGATGCACCAGATATTCCACCTTTACCTCTGGATGTAACAGACTCATCGTATGCAATATATTCACCCGTGAAAAGATTAGCTTCATTATTAACGATATCACCGTACTCTACTGCAGCAAATGCAATCGCAGCAACTTCTTTCGCTAAAAATAACGCTAAATCAGAAGCATCAATTTTGTTTCCATCTGCACCTTTTCTGCTAGGCATTAACGCAACATTGTAAGCTCCGATATTAATACCTTTCATATCGTTTTCTAAATTAACTGTAACAGAACTTAAATTTAGCCCTTGTGCAACTAATTCATCTCTCATAGCTAAGAACACTTTAGAACCCACACCGATAAATGGAGTTGTTTGATGTTTGTCCTCAAACTCGATAGCCAATTCTAAAATCTTGCTAACAACAGAACCTTTAGCAACAGAGATAGCTGTATCAGCCTTAGTTCCTACATCTAAAGTTCCAGTTTTACCTGTGTAGATACCCTTTAATGCAGCCTCTGCACAAATTTGCTCTGTTTTGTTAACGATTGCCGCTGCAATCTTTCTTGTTTTTTCCGCTTCGATAGACTCTGTTGCAGTGACTTGCTGCCCATTTATTAACTGCGTAGACCCTGCGGTCATCATCATTCTATCTTGTGCAGTGTAAGGGAAAGTACCTCCAACATCATCAGGCTGAACCCTGTGTCTGTTAAATCCGTCTTCTCCTAAGATTGGTAAAGCTTCTCCTTTTTCTACAATTCCAGCTTCTACAAAATAATCTTCTAAATCATCAATGCAAATTTCTGGAGTAGGAGAAGTAATTACGTTCCCTGTACTCCTAAATAAATCTGTATAAAAAGTTTTTATTTTTAATTGTCTAGTAGCTTCTGTTATCAAAGCCACCAAATACATCATTCTTTCATTCATATTAATAAGCCTCCTTTCTTCCTGTTATTTTCTCTACGACATACACTCCTGCATGCTTCAATTCTGCTCTAGCTTTGTCTAAATCTGCAGTTGCGATACCAACTATATCTTCTGCTCCTACATAGACTAAAGTAGATACAGAGATTACCACGTCTCCTGCAGTTAAAGTTTGTTCTTCTCCGCAGTAAATTCCGAAGATATTTCCTGCGTTAGCATCTCCTTTAACATACTTAACTGCTTTTCCTGTTGTTGCATTAAATGCTATAACTTGCCCTGTTTCTATCTTACCTGCTGTAGCTGTATAAAGCGCAGGAATAGGATCTGCGATGTGTCTGAATCTCTTAACTTTACCTATTGTTTGCGTAATAATTTTCGCCATATTATTTACCTCCCATTATTCTTTTAGCTTTTTCATTCATTGTTTCAATAGTATTTTTGTTATCGTTTTGATATTCTCTATAATTATTACCTTCAACATTTAAAGTTGGTAAACTTTCAACGATACATTTAAACATCTCTAATTGGTTAACCTCAAATTCATTATTGTTACTGTTTAATGTTTCTGCAAATTCAAATATTTTTTTATCTTTCATCGCAGGAGTTATTCTTAACTTATTTTCTTCGAAGAATTTATTTAAATCATCTTTCTTTTCTTGCACCTCTTGGAATTCCTTTAAAGCATCCTCTTTAACCTTTTTAGCTATCTCCGATGGAGTCATTCCCTCAAATTCGTTCGTTTCTTGGAACTCTTTAGAAACGTTATATCCTGCACCTCTAAGCTTTTCAACGTACCACATCTCGTTTTCTTTCTTATAGATAACGTCAGAAATCTGATCTAATTCCTCTTTAGAAAACTCTTTAGTTTTTAAAATTTCTAAAATATTTAAAGTACCCTCCGTTTCGAATTCTCTTTCTTCAAATTCTAAAGCCTCAGAAACTTGGAACTCTGCTCCCTTAACTGCTGGATTAACTCCTACAGGTAATAAAGCTATATTTCCGAGCTTATTGTCTTCTAAAAGTTCTACAGAAATACCTTTAAAAGTTCCATCTTCTTTATAAGATAAACCTTTTTCATTAAATTCTACTCCAGCATAAACCTTAGTTTTCCCTTCTTCTTCTAATAATTCAAAATCTGAAAACTCTCCAAGATTTAAAGGGGTTTTACCTAGATCTTTCCACTTAGAAGAATGAGCGAAAATAGCATTCGCTTTCTCTGCTTTCCCAAAAATGTTTTTTACATCTTCGTTAGAAAATTCTTGCCCATTATGAGTTCCTGTTTCAAAAACTTTAACTTTCTTTATAGCCATCTTAACCTCCTATTTTTAATTGTTTTTCTTTCTTTTTAACATTTCTTTTAATCTTTCCCCAATAGTCTGCTACATTACCATCGAATGTATCTAAACTATCAAGTAAATTTTTATTAGGTTTATCCGATATTTTATAGCTGGAACCTTTGTATTGTTCTTCTGTTAATCCTATAACAGTAGATCTGCATTGGAAGTGGTTAGGCGGATAAATCCTATTCCAAATGCTAGAAGTAGATTTATAAACTTTTCCATCTAATTGCTTACAAATTTCTGATGTCCTTCCATCATTTACTGCATCATAAAGCCTATAAGGGAATAATCCTTTTGTTTTGTCTTGTTGTTTAGCTCTTCCTAGACTATAAGCTGTGCTGGTGTTTGTTCTATAAACATTCCTTAAGTACCAACCATCTTTATCTAATCCAGTTTCTTTAAGAACTTTATTAGAGTTAGCTTTCCAGCTTTCAAAACTTTCTGCATTTTCAACAGCTCTATTTAAATTATTCATCAACTTTTTAGTTACTTCTAAATCAGTAGACCTTTTAACCCAGCTAAAATTAGCTCTAACTTCATTTGTTATTTCATCAAAAGTTTCATAAAGTTCAGGAGTTCTGTTATTTAGATAACTTATAGTTTGCTCAAAGTCTTTATTAAAAGGATTTGGCATCTTATTAGCACTTATTAAATTAGAAACTTCATACTCATCTGTAGCTCCAACCATTGTAGAGATTATAAAATCTTCTTCTAAAACTCCAGTATCAAAGCTTAGTTGCTTTAAAACCTCTTCACTCTTTGCATTTTCTATAACTTCTTTTACCTGTATAGAAATTTCTTTTAAAAATTTAGCCTCTGCAATTTCTGTAAATTTATCAAAAGCTAGATTTTTTTCATTATTTAATTCCTTTTTTTTTGCACTTCATCCTCTTCAAACTCTTTAGAAACTTCTATGTTCCCTAAATCTTTTAAAGGAATACCAGTTTTATTAGAAATATAATCTAAAGAAACACTAACTCCAGTATTGCTTAAAGTATTTATAAACTCTGCAAAGGTTTTATTTTTCTCTTGCTTTAATTTGTCTTTTTCTATTTCATCTTTTTCATTTAACTCTTTAGAGAATTTAAAATAAACATCCTTAGCGATATAACTAAAATAAATAGAATCCTGTGTTATTAGGCTTTGTAAAGAATCTCTAATCCACTTAATCACACTTTCTTCTTTCTTTTCCATAATTTCCAACTGAACTTGATCCCTAGCTTGAGAACCCGTCGCACTTCCAGAGTCTGTGAAGTCTGCACCTAAAATATATTTATTTATCTTTTTAATATATCTATCTTCTAAAGCTTGATGTATATCCGTCTTTAAATCATTTAGAGTAACAAGTTGATACCAATCCCCTACCTTAGTTTCATCATTTATTTCTACACCTAAAACATTTTTCTTAGCCGTCATTTCTTTAAGAAGCTCACCTTTTTTCTTAATTTCTTCGTTCGCTTCTCCCTCTTGGTATCCAAAAATAACTAATGTATCTCCATATTTCTCTACAATTCCCTGTAACTTCTCTTCTATGTTTTCTAGATTCTTAAGAGTTTTATAAAGAATTTCTAAAATACTTTCTCCTCTATTGGAGATATCTCCTTTATATTTAATTTCTAAATACTTAAGCTGGTCGTTAAGTTTTAATTTAGAATCTATATTTAACTCATAACAATTTAAAGCAGAGTTGTAAGCGAGAAATCTATGAGGAACTGGAACAAGTTTTACTAATTCAAAGTTTTCATTATAAATTTTTTCAAAAACACCGAATCCATAACACATAGTTTTAATGAAATATTCTATTATTTCAGTCATATTTAAATTCATGAATCTATCATTAAGTTTTAAATTAAGTTCTTCATCCGCAGAAAATAAAGACCATTCTCTGCAACTTATGTTGTTTTGCAACTTCTCTAGAGGTTCTTTAATTTCAATCTTTTTAATAAGTTCTTCTGCAAATAAATAACTAAAAGGAGAGTAAGTTTTAACACTCCATTTATCTATTATTGTTTCGACAACTTTATTTTTTAGATTTTTATCCATTTTTTTCACCTCCTTGATTTCAAATAAAAAAGACCACTTAACTTTAAAAATAGGGTATTCCCTAATCTTTAAAAGCTAAGCGGCCTTTATAGTGCTCGTCATAGTTTTTTTATTATTTAATTTAAAATAAATGAGATACATTTGAACATGCAACTATATTACCGTTAAGGTTCTTAGAAACTTTTATCTCTACCTTTTGGTTATTCGATAATTGTTTCGCTACATATTTACAAACATTCATTATTTTTTCTTCTTCTATTTTATTTGTATCTTTAGAGATTCCCTTAGAAACTTCTTCAGATATTTCTTTTTTTTTCTTATTCATTTAACACCTCTGTATTATACAACATTTTTTAGAACCCAGCAATACCATTAGAACTTTTTTTAACTGCTCTATTAAGATGTTTATTTCTTTCTATAACTCCAGTTAGGCAGTCTTGTAAGTCGTCATGGTCATTCTTTCCTTCTCTTTTATATTTAGTATAACTATCATAAGCTCTAGGAAATTTTTCTTTCCAATCTTTAGGGAATAAACAATAATTTCTAACCTCAGAAGCCTTACTAAATATCCTAACATCTTTGTTTTTATTTTGGTGGAAGCTTTTCATTACCAAATTCCACCCAATCTTTCTAACTTCTTTTTTTACCTGTGTAGAAAAGAATCTTCCTCCATTATTTCCCTCTATAACACATTGCTCCGTCTTATTATAAAATAATTTCTTAGCTAACTCTTTATAAGTTGTATCCATGTCATCTTTAGTAAAATAAATGTCTGTAATGTAATTATACATACCAACTTCTAGATAGAAAATAGCACAAAGGTCATCTTTTCCTGTGTCTGCTGTATCTACATAGCATTTTCTAACACCTTTCAAATTATCTAGAGCATTCCAAGTTAAATGGCTAGGATACATAAGACCTTTAACAGGCTTAGGATTCTGTTGTATAAGTGCTTCAAATGCAATTTCATCCCTTTCTTTTAGTTCAATATATTTATCTAAAGAATGTCTATCTTCCCATAGAATTTCTCCGTTTTTTCTAGGATCATCTGTATCATTAAAATCATTAGTTTTAATTCCTTGATATGTAGTAGCTTTCCATTTTTTAGGATACATTTCCAAAAGTTTTCCTGCTAGATCATCTTCATGCCATCTAGTGTAGAGTATCAACATTTTCTCGTTTTTATGTCCTCTAGTTTCTGCGACTGTATTATAAAAATTATACACTCTATCTCTATAAACTTTACTCCAGGCATCTGTTGGACCTTTGTAAAGGTCATCGAAGATGAATATATCCACTGTTCTAGATGTTAAAGAGCCACCAACACCAGTAGAAATTATATAGCCACCTTCCGTTGTTTCTGTTATATATTTATTATCTTTTAAACCATTAACACCAACTATTGTTTTAGGGAATATAGACTTATAAGAAGGAGATTTTAAAACTTTAGATATATCATCTCCGAATAAACTAGAAATAGTTGAATTATAACTTATTACAGCTATCTTTAATTTAGGATTTAAACCTAAAAGAAAAGTTGGTAATCCTATTGTAGAATGCAAAGACTTACCATTTTGTGGAGGAATAAACAACATTTCATATTCAGAATTTTTAGAAAAAGCAAAATTTGTTAATTTCTTACATATAGATTTATGAAACCAAGCAGGTTTATATCCATCTTTTATAAAACTCATGTACTTCACTAGCTCTTTTCTTGCAGCTCTTTTTCTTGCTATTAATCTTTTTATATATTCAGCATTCATTATAAAAGCTCCTCTAATTCTTCAGGAGTCATTTTTTCCAACTCTTCTTTTAATCTATCTTTAGTAATATTATTAGCTTCATCAGATTTATCCCAACCTTTTAATCTAGCTATTTCTTCTTTAGCTTTGTTAGCTCTTCTTTTTTCTTTAAACTCTCTATCTAACTCCCTAGATCTAGCTTCTAGTAACTCTATTTTTTCTAAAGCTGTAACCCCTGTTAAGTTATCTATAGCTTCGTTAAATTCATTTATAGCCTTCATTTGTTTCAAATTAGGAGGAGCATAAGCTAACTTAGACTCTCCATTTATTTCTATTTTTACTTTAGTTGTAGCATTAGATAACATAGACAACCCTCTATTTCTAAAGCCTTTTCTTATATCACTAGCTTTAATAAACATCTCTGTAGCTTCTCTTTTCTTTGTTTCGATAGCTTCTTTCATTAAAGTGTTAGAATCTAAACCTCTTTTTCTTAGCCACCCATTTACACTAGCTTCACTAACATCTAGATTGAAATGTTCTATCGCTTCTGAAGCAGTTCTAAGACGTAAGAACCCACTACTTTCTTTTTCCCTCATCCAATTTATTACCTGTAAAATAACTTCTGATGGAGTTTTATTTTTTTTCTTCTTTTCTACAGGATTATTATTCTTCAAAGTCAACTAGTATCAACTCCTCTTCTATTTTACTTAAAGGGTTAAAATAGTTTTTTATTTTATCAACTAATTTCTTTCCAACCCCTTTATTTTCAGTATCTGCATCAGTATTAGCATCGATAGGTGACTGCATAGGAATTGTAATTCCTATGCAAAAAAAATTTTCTAATCTTTCTTTTATTTCGTTGAATTTTTGCATTTGATCACTTATCTCTTCTTTAGCGATTTTTATATATCTAGCTGATTGTCTGTTAAGAAGTTGGTGCAATTCTTCTAAAGCTTCAATCAGTACTGTTTTATCAAAATAATCTTTACTCTTTAAGAATTTAGGTAAACCAATCACATTTTTCTTTTTAAAATCTTTTATTAGTTTAACTAATGCTCTTTTGTCTTTATCTCTATTTAGTTCTATATTATTAAATATTCTATCTATTTTTTCTTTGTACATAGCTTTTATATGTTTTATTGTATTTAAACAATTACTAGTATTTATTTTTTCTACTATTTCTTTTTTACTAAAAGATAGTTCTGACCTCGTAACATTCATTTGTAGCTCTATATTTTGAGTTTCTAGCATTTCATTAGTCTTACAGTAGTTCTTGTGTCTGTTTTTACCTCTAACCGAGCTACGACCTGTTATCCTGTCTTCTTCATATGCAGAAAAGTTTTCATCCGTGATATTACGTCCAAATATTGCATGTCTTTTTTTTGTTGCTTTAGAGAAAACTTGAAATAATCTTTTTTGGTCTTTAACCATATCAGAATTTAAAACATTATATCCAATCTCAAAATCTAAAAATTCATAATTTTTTATTTTTGTTTGAATACCTATTTTCTCCATTTTCTTCTTAACAACTTTTAACACTCTTTTGATGTATTTAATATCTGTAAAGTATAAATTATGTTTATTAAAAAATTTAGGGAATGAAATATTTATAAGTAACCCTTTTCCTCTATAATCATCTATCAATTTGATTGAAAAACAATTCTTTTTATCATTTAAATAAGGTATTTTAAGTGTTTTAGTTGTTCTTTCACCACTTTTAGTTACTCTAAGAAATAAATCTCTAAAACCTTCATTTAATTTAAAAGATGGAGTGAAAATAACAGCTCCATCTATTCCAATGTTTAATATTTCTTTCGTTGGTTTTAATTTTTCCATTTCCATCCCCTTCTTTAAATGCTTAGAATACATTTTCTAAGCATTTAAATTTTTCTATATATTTTTTATAAACAAATACTTTTTCATATTTAATTTTATTTTTGTCTTCTTTTGTTGCTATTGCACTTAGCTTATTAGGTGCTACAAACACCTCTACAAAATCTTTTGGAGCTGTATATTCTGAAATTAAAACTACATTTTTTTCAGATATTTTTCTAGCAAGATACAATTATTTTTTTATTCGTTTACTTTTTAACTTTGCTCCTACCTCGTCAAAATCATAAATATCTAGCTTAGAAGCTTTTTCTTTTGCTTCTTCTAAGTTACTAGCCTCTATCATTGTTTCGAGTTGCATCTCTGCCTTTGCCACTACTGTATAAACCATATTCTCCTCCAATATATTTATTTTTTATGTAAACTTGTTTTAAAATTTCTCAATAGTTTCTTGCTATTATCAAGCTCTTTTTTTATTTTTTTGTTTATCTTTTTTCTCTTTTTATTTTGTTTAGTCATAATAACCCTCCTCGATTCTTCTAAGTGTTCTATCTAATTTAAGCATTAGATAAGACATTAACTCATCACATTTGTACTCTCTATACTTAGACATAGTGAAGTCAATAGCTTTCTTAACCTCTTCTTTTTGTTCTTCTGAAAGATAGTAAATAGTTATAACACAATCTGCTATTTCTTCTAAAACAGAGCTTTTAAGTTGCGATTTTTTCTTCGCATCTTTAGTATCTTTATTGATGTTTAAGTCTGCTAAAGCAAAAGAAAGCTCTTTAGACTCATCTAAAAATAACTTTATTAAATCAGTTTCAGTTTTTTTGTTGTATCTTTCTATTGCTGCATGTTTTTTTCTATAGCTTTCATTTAAGAAATTAAAACTCATATTTTTCTCCTTTTCAACTTTTTAGTTAATAGCTTAGAATCTAGACTGGAGGAAAACACATGACTAAGCTATTAACAAAAGAGTCAAACTCTTTTGATTTATTTTTCTGTAATTTCTTTTATTTTTTTCGCTACATCATCTGCCGTTATATCTAATTTACTAGATATAAGCTCATCAGCTAGAGTACCTAGCACGTTCGCTATTGGTACTCCACTATACTCTGCAATCTTTGCGATTCCATCTATCAACATTTTTATTTCTTCACTCATTTCCATGTTCGCGCCTCCTATTTTTTGTAATCTATCAATTTCAAGTCTTTTTCAATACGTTTTATCTCGTAGCTTTGTTCATCTTCTTTCTCTGATAAGTTCTTCAATAGTAAATCTTGTTTAATATCGCTTTTTATCAGCTTAGTAATATTAGACTCTTCTTTTTTAAGTAACTCTCTATCAGCATTTTTGGTCGTATGATCTTCGTAGAGAAAATATATAAGAACAGCTACAACTACTACAAAAACTCCTAACCTCTCGTACCATTTATCTATTTTTTTTTCTACATTCATAAGACCTCCTTTTAACTTTTCAGTTAGCAATACAAAACATCTTAGGGGAACAAGAGTTCTATATAGCTAACAAAAGAGTTAAAAACTCTAATGTTATATGTGCATACTTCGATAAAAGAAAAAACTGTTTTTTTTTTGGCTCTAATATGCTTTAACTCTTATGATCTTCTTCTGTGAACTATAAATTCTTGACCCATCGAGGTTGATCTGGACTCTAAATTTATCTTTCTAACTTGATTTAGATAAATTATATTATCCATGTACTTTGCTAATAGATTTGGATTTAATTTTAATTTATTTATTTTCTTTTCTTTAAATTTTTTCTTTAAAGATTTGTAGATTTTTTCATTATTTTCTTTAAAACTTCTAGCTTTCATATAAACTTTAACTGTATTAGCAGTTGTTCCATTCGCCTTTGCAAATTTACTTAACTCTCTTTCAGTCATTTTTAATAATTTTTCATAGTGTTCTCTGAAAATTGCATCATTTCTGATTTTTAATTTTATGTTATCTACACTTTTTTTCATTCTTCCCCCGTTTTTCATAATCATATCTAGGGTCAAGTTTAAGAGTTTTAAACTTTCTAAGTCCCGCTTCCTGTAGCTCTATTTTTTTAAAGCTTTCAAAATTACTTCTAGTTTTAAAGAGATCTGGCATATTATCCCAATCGTGTTTTGCTTTTTTTTTAACATCTTCTCTTTCTTCAGTAGTCATATTATTCCATCCGTGCTGAGCTTTTAATTTAAATGATGATTCATAACTCATAAAATCAACTCTTACCTTGCTTTTCTATACAGAAGTTTTTAGTTATAAATATTTTTTTATTTGTTAATGGGCATATAACTGTTACACCGCTATATTTTTTTCTGTTTCTGTATTCACAGAGATAACATTTATTCATAAAAACCTCCTAAGCTGTTAAATTATTTTTATTTCTTCAAAAAAACTATATTTTTTTCATAAATATTAAAATTTATGAGCATTTACTAGTTTTTTAGATATCTTTTTAACTTAATAAATCAATTAATTTAATTAAAATTAGTTTATTTCTTGAGTTAAGTAGTCGTTTTTGTTTGACAAATTCATAATTTTGTATTATATTTGTGTACTAGAAAAGGGTTACATCATTTCTAATGTATTTTTTAATGTATTTGATGTTTATTCTTTCGTGGTAAAGAGGTTCGGGAGTGCAATCCCATGTGAATCTCTTTTTTTTTATTAAATTTCGATTAAAAATATTAAGTTAGGTTAAAATATATTAAAAAATCTATATTTGTGTTAACTTTCACTTAATTATAAACTTGTTATAGATATTACTCCTAAAAAAAAATCTTGTCAATTTTATTTTGTTATTATTTACGAATTTTTTCTGTAAAATACTTCATAAACTCTTTAAATTTTTCTAACTCTTCTTTGTTTAAGTCATCTAGAAGCATATCTTCTATATATTTTTTTATCTCCATATCTATTTTTAAAATTTCTACTACATCATCATATCCGCCTCTATTTTCCAATTCTTTTATTAGATTAGTATTTTTTACAGATAGATAGTGAAAAGCTACTACAACCCTGTCAAATCTTCTTTTCGCTACTCCAAATATTTCAGTTACAGTTTTTAAACTCATAGATTTTTTACTTCTCATGCTATGTGTTTTATCTTTACCTAATCCAAATACATCACTCCCTCTTTTTTTATTTCTTATTCTAATCTCTTCTATCAAAGTTTCTATTCTACTCATATTCGCTCCTTTTGGTTATATATACG
>PEAW01035089.1_pt1 | contig 12378 bp, 3 predicted proteins | sample 1430331 | NCBI WGS metagenome assembly PEAW01 (sample SAMN07709108, study PRJNA374926) | Mollusc metagenome, whole genome shotgun sequencing project. | isolation source: combination of 3 Haliotis diversicolor samples: VC2003, Pt131, and Pt118... | host: Haliotis diversicolor | place: China:Guangdong... | reverse complement strand
CTTATTACTCCAGCTTTTAAAGGGAATAATAAATGGAATTCTAAAAATCCACGTCACCCGTCACCCGTCCACCCATGGAAGTATAGTAAAACCGAGTTTTCAATTTTTCGGTGGCCTGACCTCTGTTGACCTCATTAGTATGCACACGTGACCCAATCCTTGGCTTTTCATTGGCCGCGTCCTCTGCATCGGTCGTCCGAGCTCGCGTTTTCGGTCGATTTTGACGATCTTCCTCGTCAGAATTGTCTGGATTTTGCGAGCTTTCTTTAGGGGGGTGACTTTTCGTCTTCCTCGTCAAAGTTTTGGAGTTGTCTCGCGCGATTATCCGTCCGTCCTTCTTCTCAGACCTGTTCGCCCCCACGGATTATGGTAAATCGGTCGAGTCCTCTGCGTCAGTCGATCGATCGAGCTCGCGGTCAAACACAAACGAGAACGTCGAACACCTAAATCGCGCTCTCAATTAAAAACAAAACGAGAACGACAAATCACACAAAAAAGTATATAATTTCACATTTTTATTTTTTGTTAGAACACTCGGGAAGCGATTGATACTCGCCGCTCAATCCGACAAACTCCAACACGACCTTGAAAACTTCGTCGAATTGATGTCCGTGTCCCGCCTCGATCCCGCAGTTGAGTAAGATGGCGTGGGCCAGCGAGTGCAGGACGTGCCTTCGTAGAACTTTCTTGTTAGGCAAACATCTCTTGATGGTTACCGTTCCTTTCGTGATAATTTTGTGGGTTTCCCTGTCGTCGTAACTGGCCGTGACGATCGTCTCGTCTCCCCTCTCGTAGCTCCAAACCTCGGGAGAAAGCGTGCCGTGCATAAACGTCCGGTTGATAAAGTTGGCGTAGCTCTTGATGTAATCTAAAACGGTCAATTTGTCGTCGCGTTCTTGCGCCAAAATGAGTTCGCATTCCTCGACGTACGTACTTCTCTTTCTAGCCTCGAGCTTCATTCTCCTCAGAATTTTTGTCATGGAAGGATGACTTTCTAAAACATCTTTCGGACCGACCGATCTCACGATCTTCCTCATTTTGTTTACGGCGCTGTCAGTTCCGTCGTCCTTTTCGTCCAGCGTGTGTTTACGCTTTTTACCTCTTCCGACCTCCGGGTTCGTTTTGAGGTGCTCGAGAGCTTTTTCGCAGTACGAGTGAAACCTGGATCCGACCAACTCGCTCTCCTTGTTTTCGTAAGGCTTTACCTCGAAGCCCATCTCGAACAGACTGTATTGTTTAATCAGTACGAGTTTGGCCTGCACGCCGTCAGGAAAGGGAGGTTTTTGCGCGTGCCGCTCCGAAACGTTTAACCGTTCTCTCAGGTAAGATAAAAAATTTACGAGGTTTTTACGATCGTCGTCTTCTAAATCGGATAGAGATCTGAGAGTCTTATCGTTGGGAATCTTGTCCGCGTTGATTTGTTCGTCTTCCACGGCTTCGGTGAACACCTTTTTTATGTAGTATCCTATCATGGCGAAGTTCCGCGAAGATAATGAAGTCGGGAGGAGAATTTACAGAGTTTTATACAATTCTAAAGGTACCGGCCCTCCGGGACTGCCTTTCAAGCCGAGGTTCGATACGGGCGTGCGTTGAGAAAGGGGAGGGCGTGTGGGATCTTCTTCTCGCATCAGCTTTCGTTGTTTGTACGAGATGTAACAAAGAGTTGGTATGGCGTTAATCCATCCCACATCTTTGACAGCCGATTCGAAAAACTCTCGCACGTAAGTGGACGGTAGGTTAGCCGTGTCTCCCTCCGTTAACTTCATCTGACTGACCAAACCCGACAGACTCGTCGTCGACAAAAAGTTGTACAGACTCGTGTATTTTTTAGGAACGGCTTCATCGTACGTGACGACCGCTATGTAGTAATCGCCTCTGTTTTCGTCTTGTCTGGGAACTAACTTGATTCTGAAATCCAAAAGATTTAGAGCTTCTCCCACCGATAATTGCCAGGTAGACGTGTTGATGAGAGAGCTGTTGGACGCCTTCTTGTAAACGTGCAAAACTGGAAGGTCTCCCACGAAGTACATCACGCTCGATTTGTCCAGCTCCACCGAAATCAGCCTGCTTAAACCCTCTTTGTCTAGGGACGGTATTTTGTTTTCTACCCCTTTCGAAGTTATGGCGGTTCTGGTGCGAGTGTTAGTGGCTCCGTCCAGACAGTTGGGTTTCTTGATGAAACACTCGGTGAACCATCCTTTTAGCAAAAGGGACGGCGCGCTGTCTGGATCGTCCGTCAAGACCAATACTTTTTGATCGTACTTGGTTATGTCGTAACCGTACAAGTCGAAAACATCGCCCAAATTTCTGAGCAAGAAGGGGTACGCCGAATCGATTCCCACCTCTCTCACGAAAGCCGGGAAAAATATATGAGGGATGTCTATGTCCTCTCCTCGTCTAAATTTATCCAGTTCTTCGTTTAGTTGGGAATCTAGAAAGGCGTTGTCTTTGGAATCGTATTGGTAGAACGTTCCTCTAAAAAGAAAGGTTTCGTTATGTCGAAACAGCTGATTGGAATCCTGTTTCATGGACTTGTTCATGTCTTCTTCGAATTTGGCCGGAAAGAAGTCGCCGTTTAATCCGTAAGAGGCGTTTTTTTCGATCTGAGGATCCACGAAAACTTCTTTCAGGCTTTCATTTTCTACCAGGGGATTCCCGTCGAAGCTTTTTCTTAGTTGATCGATCTTGGGAAGCGATTTCCCGCGCAAGGCATCGCACAATTTGACGAAGTCTTGATTCGACGACGTTACCACTTTTAAGGGAAGAGAAGGCGAAGTTTGGAGAAGGTTGTACAGGTTCTTACTAACCATGTCGGCCAGCTGTCCGTGAGTAGAGTCCGGCAGCTCGTCCATGTTTCGCGAAAACGCCTTAACCGCGCCGTTGTTGATCACGTAAAGGAGTCCATCGACTTCGATCGGCTTGGCGTCTTGTATCCTCAGATCGCTGATTTTTTGTTCGATCTTCTCCACGCAAACCCTCTTGGTGTAGCCGTCCTTGAAAAAATCGACGGGTAAGAAATCCGGATTGTTTTTATACAGGCTCTTAAATTTTGACATCGAGCTGTTTCGCGCTAACGTGGTGTCTTTGGAGAGAATTTTCGCGATCATATCTTCTTTGTTTCTCACGGTGTTCGTGTTGACGTTGGTAGCGTCTTCGAAGAAAAATTCGATCTCCTCGTTCGTGTAGTTCCAATCCGTCTCCCCGAAGACGATAGAAGACAGGTAAAAAGGATTCTTGAGGTTAACGGACGCTGTATCGACGTCTCTCATTCTCTTGCCCTTTTTGAACACGCTGCAAAACAATCCCGTCTCCCCCGAAGGTAATTTGATTTTCACGGTGCTGTCTTTGTACTCGTATCTCTCGTTCAGGTACGTGAGGTCCGGCGCGTCTACCAGTTCCATGGTGTTAAGAATGTCCTGGTAAGATTTTCGAGCGGTGGTCAACTTGGAAAGGAGAAGGAGAACGTCCACGAAGCGCTTGTTTTGGGCCTGCGTTCTTCTTTCCGAGTCTGGAACGTGAGCCTCGAAAACTTTGATGGTGTCTCGGGCCACCGATGCGTAATCGAATTTGCTGAGAAGGCTCTTCAAGTTCTCTAGTTTGGGAAGCGTCTCCCTGTTTACGAACTGCGCGACTACCCATGCTGCGGCGGTGGGAACTGAAAAGGGCTCGTCTCTTCTTTCATTGACGATTACGTAATGTTTACCGCTGCTTTCTCTGAGTAAGACACGACCCCCTTCTAGCGTCGTCGTTTGGTAGCTTTCCTTCAGTCTGTTGTAAAGAAGCTCGAAATTAGTAACGGTCTGTAAGGCGTTCTTTACGAAATCCGCGCCGACGAATTGAGGTTCCACTTCTTTGACCGGATAAATGAGAGGGATGACGTGATTTTTGTAAAAAGTCTCTATCGTTCCCACGAAATTGTTTAATTTGAAAGGGAACAAGGTCTTGTTTACTAAGATGTCTATGGCTCCAAAAACTCCGGTGTAGTCGCTGTAAGAAGACAAGACCTGAACCATACTTTCGGTTAGATTGTTAGGTCCTTGTACGTAATCTTGTAGCACGGTAGGAGCAAGGCCTCCTTGAGGAAAGTAGTCTTCCATGCCCCCGTTGGCCTTGTTCGAGACGCGGGCTTTGTGAGCGCAATCTTTAGCGTAGGTGTAAGCAGCCTTAGCCAAGTCCCGCTCCGGAGTGGTGTTAAAGACGAAGAGGGCTTCCTCAACCACCTTTTCTTCGTACGCCGTCTTGTCATTGATCCCTAGCTCGTTAAAGAGGAAGGAAGCGGTGCTATCTAGCAAGTACTCCTCTGTAGCATCTGTATACATTTTGGAAGTGTATATAAGGCCGGTGAGAATTGTAGATTGTCATTCGAGTTCACAACTCACCAACTGAATACAACAAGATTTACTTTGCAAAAAAGTGATCCAAGAATCTTACCGATCTTTATTTTTTTCAATTGTTAATACTTTTGAAAAAAAAGAATCTCATCGCCATGGCCGGAAAACAAATGCAGATGAATATGGCTCTCAACAACGAGGCTATCAACCACAACATGAACGCTCTCATCGAGAAGATGATTGACGAGAACGAGACCGGCATCGTACCTTACAACGGAGGATTTGTCGCCTACCCTGTTGAGTATGTTACTCCGAGACGTGGCGTGCTCTTCAGCCAGAATTTCAACGTGTCTATCATCAACGGTGCTGGAACGGTTGACACACAAGGAGTCACACCTGGAGTTACCTTTCCTCAATTCCCCATGACTCTGGGAATTGTGCAGGCCGAGACGAAGATGCAAGCCGGGAACCGTTTCTGCCCCACGACTATAGTTCTTCATAACGGACAGGTGTTTGACAAGCACAGCGAGCTGATTTCTACACCTGAATCTGCTAGTGATGACGCCTTGGTCGCCCTGGGAGAGAAGTTTGCCGAGATGAACTTTCCTGGAGAGTTTACCAAGCAGTCTGAGGGGTGTGTGAACAAGCTGGCAAACCCCTTTGCCGAGAACAATCTACCCGAGTTTGTGGATTACATTTTTAAGGAGTACTTCCCAACCCTCGACATGAAGACCCACGTTCTGCTTTTCATCGGTGACACCCCTACCATGATTTCTGTGGCCAAGCATCACATCTTGGGAAAAGAGGATGTTAACAAGTACAACAGCTTCACCAAGCACGGAAAGACCATCATGACGGCCGATCATCGCATGGGCATCTCTAAAGCCACGATAGCCGTGCCCTTTACCAACAAAAACTTGAAGGACGACTGTTCGGGCTGCCTGGCTTACGTGAGACCCGTGTTTCACGCTTCTAACAGCACCTTCTTTAACGAGCATGGATCTCTACCTTACGACCAGACTGAGGCTGCTCACTCCACTACTATGGTGCAGAACTACTTCAAACTTCACGAAACCCTGATCGGAAAAATGAGCGAGATGCCAACCCTGAAGCCAAACAAGTTCATGGGACTGACCGCTGCTACAATCGCCTTGTCTACACCAGTCATGATGGACGTGGAGGTTGTTGATAAATCGGATGAGCCACTCATGTTGATCAACGCTCGCCTGGACATCGTTAACTCTGCGGGCTTCCTGGCTCAACAACCCAACAAGAACGTCAAAGTGGATCAAAATGAACTCTTCGCCTTTGCTTACTCCGTGAGCGCCGAAAACCTGCAGCACTCCCAGTGTACCGCCCTGTCTTACCGCAATTCGTTTGCCGATGACAACTCTCCGTGCAACACCGAAAGTATGAAGGATCAGAAAAAGAATGGAAAACCCGTGAGGCAGATCTTCACCCACAACACGGATAGAGCTTGCAGCGTGTCTAGCTACGTTAACGGACACGACAAGCTGCCCGCTGACCAGCCGGATGATATTCGTCAACTTCAGGCCTCCATGCTGGGAACACCAAACGAGCTGATTCAACTCTTCGATCACAAATCTACTTTCCGCACCAACAAGCTGGAGTCTAGAAAGCAAGTCATGGAGAAAAACGAGGTGGCGATTGAAGAGAAGAAGATGAAAGAAGTTGGATGGCTGTCCGCTCTGAAGGCCGCTCCCAACATGACGCCCGCCATGGTAGCTGACCCAGCCATGAGGATCTTAACCGTTTTGGGAGGATCTATTTTTCGACTCAAGAGCGTTTTACAAAAGTGTCTCTTCATGATTGACTCTAGATGCTCTATGAGACCGGGTATGGAACACCCTTCTACCAGCAAGGATGAGCCGACAACGACATTGTGCAAATTCTGCGACACGGAGTTTGTTACGTCCGATTCTGAATTCTGCAGATGCGCCTTGATGACTTCCGCTGTCTGCACTCTCAAAAAGGATCCTGTGAAAACCGCTCTGAAGGTACAGCACGCCTGGACAACCTGTTTCGCTTTGGAGACGGCCCAAGAAGTAGACAAGAAGGTTAAGAATGTAAAGATGGAGACGTATGCCTTCAATCTCAGTCTGAGATCCGATGATCTTAAAAGCAACACTTCTTCAACTGGCAACGCCACCTTTGTGAACAAGGCTGACGAATACGGCTTCATTTCCAAAGAAGCATACGAGGAGAGAAAGAGCAAGCGTGAAAAGAAGAAGGAGGAAGAAAAGAAAAAGGCTGCCGGAGGAGAGGGTTCTTCAAACACGACAGGAGCTGAAGCTTCGACCGGGGAAGATGATCCAACAGCAGTTGATTTCAACAAGTGTTTGAAGCTGACGTCGTTGATCAGCCGCGTCATGAGCAAAGTGGATACCATCTTGCCGGAAGGACAGTACATTGACTTCAGCGAGATGAGTCAGGATGAAATTGACGCTCTCTCTCCTAGTATGAAACAACACTACGAAAATTACAGGGGAGCCGTCAAGACCTTCTTCGAGATTGAAAAGGGATCTAGTTTCGACAAAAATAAGGCTGGATCTCTCTGCTTTGCTCCAGAACTGGCTCTTCTCACAGAGATGCAAACCGATGCTTTTTCGACCACGGATTACAAGGTGACACCCTTTCAAATTGGGATGGATGAGATAGAAGTCAAGGGAACCGCTCCAACTCTGAAGTCGGTCAGCGTTCCGGTGAACAGTAGCAAGATAATGGTTGACAACGGAATTGAAGGAGGGTCTGAGGAAGGCGTGGAAGACTTTTTCTTAAAAGGACTTGATCAGCAACGTCTTGAGAACAGAAAACGCAAGGCAGAAGATGACGCCAACGCGCAAACTAGCAAGAAGCAGATGAGAGAAAAGATAACTCCCGAATTGAAGAACATCGTGATCGCGATCTACGATTACTCCGTGAAGTGTATGCAAGACAAGGAACTGTTCAAATCTTTTTCTTATGAAAAGATTCCGGAGTCTTACAGGCAGTGCATAAGCAGCCCCAAGTTTTACGGTGTAGGGCGTTTCATCAAGCAGCGTATGACCATGGATTTTGCCTCGGTGACTGAAGAAGATAAGATGTTCTCCAACCTGTTTGAGGACGCTTTGGTGAAAAATGTGAAGGGATTGGCTGACTACTTTCAATCGGTCTCTGACGTGATTAAGGAGGAGTGTCACTTCGCCAGCCACGAACTCATGCACGAAAGATTTACCAACGACGTCTCTCTCCTTCAGGACGGTTACGACAAGGTTCTTCATTGCGTGATTGACCCCCACAGCACTTCATCGTTCATACAGAAGACCTCTGAAAGGAAGATGCTTAACATGATGGGAAAACAGAGCAAGGACGTCAACACCCTTCTCAACAAGGCCTGCGCTCTGAACCGAGAAAATCTGAAAGTTGCCCTGACCGACAAGAACGTGCCTCATCTCGTGACCATGGAGATCGCTATACCGTACAAGTTCTTGAGCATGACTGAAGATCAGGCCACGGGATTCCCGATCATGGAGTTCCCTCCCACGTCAACATCGGTTAACGCGATTCACCCAGAGTTGCAGAGCGTGTTCACAACCATGCGCATCAAGGTCAAAGTTAGCACACTGGCCAACGAACGTAAAGAGGTTGAGAGCGAAAGATGGGACGACCTGAAAACCAACACCAAGAAGCTCGAGCAAGAGATGTTTAGGCTGAGAGACTCTGAAGAAATTACTGGGGGATCTTACGTTCCCTTCCCCATCACCTGCAAAGATCATGTGGAAAACGGAGGCATGTCTACCGGAGCCGGAACCTGGGGTCCCTTGGCTACTTCCCTGATCTACATCAACCACAAGAAGAACAACGTGAAGTACCATCGCGTGGGACGCCAAGACTTCTGTCAGAATACGCACGCCCTGAAGGGAGTTGACTACGTCTGCAACTTCATGGAAGAACTGCTGGGGTCTAAGCAAGCAAACAACGAGGTTCATAACTTCGCCACCCTGTGTAAGCTGATCGTTAACCAGTTGAATCAGCTCGACATCGCCCAAGGGATGATCATCGAAAAGTTTATAAGCGTGCTGTCTACAACCATGAGTCTGTCTCCCAAACAGAGCGCCAACGTTGTCGGAACCAGAAAGAAGGCCGTTAAATTCTTCAACAGAATCTTCTACGGGGGCGAAGAGAAACCAAAAATCAGCCTGGGAGAAAGGTTTACCAAGACGGCCAGAGATCTCCTGACCAAGAACTCTGATCTGGTACCGATTCTTCACCTCTTGTTCTCTTCTTCACAAATCTACGGAGGGAAAAACAACGTTGAGGGAAAGTTGTATAACATCGACATGGAGCGCGACATGCAGGCTGCCCTTGTCTGCACATCCGCCATCACTCAACTATCTACATCTGGTAAACTCGGAAAGGACAGCAAGGACACCACACCGGCAAACAAACGCAAGCAAGTGGGTCTGGGAACATTGATCAAGTGTCACAGCAACTACTCCATGTTGACCAACCAACCGGTAACCGTGTGCAGCATGGGAGATCAACAGTACGCCGGACAAAGCCGCAACATCTTCAGAGGATGTCTGAGCAGCTACCCCGGATACGACAGCAACATCATCATGAGATCGATGAATCTCAACAACAAAGCCTTCTTCGCTGGATCTCTACCAGCACTTGTCGTGAACCAAGGCACGGCCATGATTCAGACCGCTTGTGGGGTGATCATCAAGACGGCTCCCATCCACAACACTAAAAGCGTGCGCGTGGCCAAGTCCATCAATCCAGCAGAGATCCTGGCGACTGGAGACATCAACTTTATCTGCGCACACTTGTCCAACAGCAAAGGTCCGATCAAGAAGAAGTTTGCGGATTACATCTGCGTTGCTGTTTACGGGGGAGGAGACATGCTTCCTGGCAACATGGAAGCTCTCACCAAGGATATCGTGGACAACTTCTTCGGAGGTGTGAACGACCTAACAGCCGTGAAGAGAGTAGAAGAGCAGATCGTGAAACCACTGGCTCATCTCATCGTACCTGGTCTCGAGGAAGAAGCAGAAGAAGAGGAGACTTGCGAAGATGAGAATGAGATTGATCTTTTCGCCGACTTTGAATTTTAAAAGGAGCTGTGACGCCAAGACAAGAACTTTTAATTTGTATCTGTATGAACTTTTTTACTACTGTGCTTACTTTCGAGGTGTGACTTTTACAAAGAGACAACACCACACAAAGATGAACTGTATTTTGTAACTCCATGATTGAGGTGTGACCGAGACACAACACCTCACAAGATGAACTGTAACTCCATGATTACTACTGGGCTGACTTTATGAGGCGTAACCAAGACACAACGCCTCACAAGATGAATTGTATTTTGTATCTGCATGAACTTATTGTGTTGTAGTTAGAAATCATGCGTGCTTTCAAACGCATCTTTAAAAAATGTTGTTTATCAAAAAAATAAATCACAAAATTGCATTTTTCAGTCTTTCTTATTTTTATTTCCCAAATTAAACTGGTTGCGCGATTGAGGCTCGCACGCTTCTTGTGACTTCTTCGAAGCGTTTGGTAAGCATCAGATGGGCTCCTATGTCTTCCACCTCGATTCTGAAGTGAGCTGTCTTGAGAGGTACCGGCGGGACTGGGAAGTTAACTAGCGGTTTTTGTCCCGCGTTTTGAATTTCTTCTAACAAACTTATCAAATTTGTCACTTCTTCGGGCTTTTTTCTTTCCGGAGTCGCTAATTTTGGGGTCTCAATATCAATCGTGAAGGTCTTCAACGCTTGAGAATAAAAATGAAACACTCTGGATTTTATGTTACTCGAAATGGAATCTTCCCGTTCGATCAGATTCATATTATCTTTGAGGAGGAGGAGATCTATCATTTTTGGATTCGGAATTCCGAACCACCCCAGAATCAATTGATCTAAAGACGTCTGATCTAATCGTTTCGTGCTTAACCAGACCACCAATTCGTCAAACTTCTTTTTAAACTCCTCCTGTGAATCTAGGGTTTGTACATGGAAATGTGGCGCCGTGAGTTCTTCATCATACTCAAACTCTTGAGGCGCCTCTTCATACTCTATAGGTAAAGCGGCGGGCGGAGGCGTGATGATCTGGCTCGGGGTGTATTTCTCCGGATAAATTTGAGGAGGGATTGTATTAGTAGGCGGTACGGGGGGCGGTCTGGGCACGATATTTTTCGTTACGTCAGTCGACAAATCGTCAAACAAAGGAGTGTTTGATAAAAAATCGTCATCGACCTCTATATAATCATCTTCATCTTCGCCCTCGTCCAGTTCCGTGAGTTTCGCGTTGGAAATTTCGATTGCTCCGGAAAAGTTTCTCAAGAAAGACTCAAAATCGATCCCTCCGCCTATACTCATCCCGAGAAGAGTTGGAAAGGGATCGCTTCTCATTTCTCGATGAAATCTGTCGTCGTATAAAGAAGGGGTATCGATGGCCGGTAAAACTACCGTTTTCGAAACGTCATTCACCTCTCTGTAAAAATCTTTCGTCAAGATCATCTTCAGAGCGATATCGAATTGGACCACCTTCTTCTCGGGAGACAGTATGCTGTATATCATCTTGGGGCTTTCAAAATCCGACATAAAAGAATAAACGTCGCTAGATTTGTCCAGCGAGAGAAATTCCTTCGGCATCTTCGGTTCCGGCACCAGCATATTCGCGGCCACGAACAGTTTCGCGGTACCGTCCAAGTCGAGGGGTAAAAACATCACCGGGAATCGTTTGTGAATCACGCTGGATAAAATATAATTGAAGAATTCATTTTTTTGTTCTTCTATGCTGGTTATGTCTTTCGCGAACAAAAGAGGCGGGAAGATTCCCAGGTTCGCGATCACTTCTTTGGCGAACGAGGTGGTCAAATCCGGTATATCTTTGAGAATCTTCTCTTCTTCTTCGGTGATGAGGGTGCGGTTCATGACAAACCTGGGAGAGATTCCTTGGAGAAAAATACAGATGAACATCTCTATGAAAATAACGCCGTAAGCTCTATAGAGCTTGTCGATCACCTCCTTGGCGTCCGGATCGTTGCTCTGTATGACTCGGGCCTCCAGTTCCAGCTGCGTGCCCAAAAATCTGATCAGATTCCATTTTTTATCGCCGCTGTAAGCCGAATTGATTTTAAACTCCTTCATGTATTTTGAATTCATCTCGTTTATGACCTTGTTGACGTTGTTGCCCAGCACTTGAGCGATCTTCTTTTCGGCGGTCGGTTTGAGTTGATCCAAGAGGTGCTGGGTGCTCCCCATGTATCCGTCGTTATCGTCTACTATCACGTCCCAAGATTTGCAAAACGCTTCGAACTCTATCAGGTTTTTGTAATTGCCAAATTTTAAAATCAGGACGATGTTTCTCATGGTTTTCGATTCTATCGTGGGCACGTACGGATTGCTGGGATCCAATTGTACGAAGTACGTGAGGAAATCAAAACTCTTTTCTTTTATGTTTTTCACCAGCTTCGTAACGGGGGCGGAAATAGAATCCGTCGCAAAAAGGGCGTTGTATTCGGTTATGAGCTCCTTTTGCGCTTCTTGAACCGATATGATTTTTTTATTCTTCGCGTTGTATTCTTCGTAAAACTTCGCGAAAAGAGTGTAAATGTAGATCGTGGAGGCGTTGACTTCTTTTTCGTCGCTGGGTTGAACGGAAGGAGAATTGGGAACCACGGAAAACTTTTTCCGGTATTGAATCACTTTTTTGTAGTTTTTGGCGGCTTCTATGTCGTCCTCTATCTGCGATTCGCTATACCATGCTCCGAACGGCGATGCGATGTATCCCAACTCGTCTTCGGTGCCCTCTTTATAAAATTGGACGGTGAAGGGGTTTTGTATCAAAACATTTTTTCCAAAGGTTTGATAAATCCCCTTCACCAACTGGTTCGTGTTGTTCACGTAATCCATAGTCAGATCCCAAAACGAAGCTGGAGCGTTGTCTTTCAGTTTTTCTTTCAAGACGTCCACGATCGGTTTCTCCAACTCGGTCTCCAACACGCGAATTACGTCGTCACACACCCTGATCTTCTCTT
>PEAW01036893.1_pt1 | contig 12476 bp, 9 predicted proteins | sample 1430331 | NCBI WGS metagenome assembly PEAW01 (sample SAMN07709108, study PRJNA374926) | Mollusc metagenome, whole genome shotgun sequencing project. | isolation source: combination of 3 Haliotis diversicolor samples: VC2003, Pt131, and Pt118... | host: Haliotis diversicolor | place: China:Guangdong... | reverse complement strand
TTTTTTTAACTATGTAAGCAATTTTAGTGAGTACCAAAAACGTTCAATGTTTGGCGGGATTGGTTTATTCAGCAACGACGCAATGTTCGCACTAGTAAGTAACGACTGTTGTTATTTACGTGGTGGTAACGGGTTAGATGAAGAATTTACTCAACTAAACTGTGAAAAATATAAGCACGTCAAAAAACAAACGACGGCAACCGTTAACTACTATGATGTAACCGATCTATTTGACTCAGGTTTTGCGGGTCTAGACGCGTTGTTACAAAAATCGATTGAATGTTCTATTAAGGAACGTAAATACCAAAAGTCTTCAGCCAGTAGACGTTTGCGTGACCTACCCAATATGCAGTTGACGCTAGAGCGTATGGTCAAAAAAGCAGGTATTGATGACGTAGAAACGTTTTTGGAACTAGGACCAGTAGAAGTATTTAATAAAGTAAGAGTGACATACGGTAGTGATGTTGATGTGAAGCTTCTATGGAAGTTTGCTGGCGCCACTGATGGTATTCACTGGAAGCTGCTCCAAGAACCACGCAAGAAACAACTGCTGGCAATGTGTGAATAAATCGCTTTAGTTTCACGATGATTGACTCGTTTAGGATGAAGTTAGCGAGTCATAAAAGGTGAGTGTTGAAAGCGACAAAAGGAAGTTGATGCTTTTGGCCACTTCATTTGAGTTAGTCATTGCAACAAGACAGTTTGTAGATACAAAAAAACCGAGGTAAATGCCTCGGTTTTTTAGTTCATACTTTAAGAAAGTACGCTCAGTAGACGTTTAGAACTTAAAGCGAGTAGTGAACATTACTTGATCACCGTAGAAGTCGTTGATACGCGCTTCAGCACCCAGAGAGAATAGCTCTGTAGAGTGGAAACGAGCGTAAACAGAACCGATCCAATCGTCATCGTTGTCGATAGAAACGTAACCCGCTTTGCCACCAACTTCTAGTTGAGGACCAAGCCATTGGCGCACGCCTAAGTTAAGTTCCATACCAACGTCAGTGCTGCTTGAGTTTGACGGTTGTACAACGCGCATTAGCATTGCACCCGTTAGGTCAGCCCAGTTGTTTAGTGGTGAGTGGAAACCAAAACCTGCTGCTGAATCGAAATCACCATCAAACTCAGAGTCGATGCGCGCGATTACGTGTGCATTTGGGTGGATTGATTTGCTGAAACCAGCACCGAACGTTACTGGGCTAGCACCAATGCGAGCTTCCATGTAGTCGTAGCTAAAGTTGCTCATTGTTGCTGGAGCGTTGTAGTCGTTCGCAGCTAGAGCTTGGCTTGATGCCAACAAAAGGGCAGCGGCTAATAGTGTTTTACGCATAACTAACGATAAACCTTGTCTTATAGTTCCATGGATCCAAGTAACCACTTGAACCGTAATCTGATTTGTTCGACATCATAATAAAAACGAAGGTCTACGACCAACAAAAATGTGTCGATGTTTTGTCAAATGACTCATTGTGCCGTTTTATCAGCAAAAAACGCGCCATGTTGATGACGAATATGACTTGTTTTTCTATCCCAGTACTCATTCACCAAAGCTTGCACGTCGTTGTGCCATCGCGTTGAGGATGGCCTCTGCGTCTAGGATGGATGTCCACGATAATAAGTTATCATCATTTTCTATCATAAAAGCAGTCAGTTGCGAAACAATAGCGTCTCTGAGCTCTTCACCTTTCCAAGGCTTGGCGATGTAGTAATCGAGGCTCGCATGATTGATTGCTTCAACGGTGTCTTCTAAGCCAGCTTGACCCGTTAAGAGCAGCTTGCGAGATGATTTAGTGTCACCATTTTGACTGAGTTCGATTAAAAAGCTGATGCCAGTTTGCTCCGGCATGACGTGGTCACACAGAATCAAGGCAAGCTGAATACCGTCTTCCGCCATTTCTTCAATCACCTGTTTTGCTTCCGTGACAGATTCCGCACCCTCAACAACGAAATTTTCTTCGAATGGCATCAAATCCTGAAGGACACTATCTAAGACTTCTCTTTCATCATCCACACATAAAATCAGATATTTAGTCATACTTCATCTCCTTCTTGAGTGATAGGTAACCAGACGGTCATGCAAGTGAAATGGTTGAGCTCAGATTCCACCTCTATCCAGCCTTTATGGCTTGCCATAATCTGTTGGCAGATAGACAGTCCGATACCTAAACCGAAATTACCTTCTTTCTTGGTTGTAAAGTTGAGTTCAAAAATGGCTTTTTGCTGCGATTGGGGGATGCCACATCCGTTGTCTGTAAATGAAATTACGGCATACTTTTGTTGGTTTTTTTCTACCAAGCGAGATTGAATAGTGAGTTCGCCTTTATCAGGAAAGGCATCAATGGCGTTGGAAATCAGATTTGTCCAAACTTGTTGTAAAGCAATGGGTTGGCAGAGTGTATTAGGAAGTTCTGCGTAGTTTGTTGTGACCTTATGCATCTTGAGTTTGTTCTCAAAGATCACCAACGTATCTTCTATGCCTTCATGTAAGTTGGCAAAGTGTAAACCTTCGTCGTCTGAGCGTGCGTAGCCTTTTAAGCTTTTTACCATATCAGCGATGCGAGCTGCGCAAACATTGATTGAGCGAAGTGATGCGCCGACTTGATGATATTGTTCTAACGTGCCAAGTGAATCCAATGAGTCGGCGTTTTGACGGTTAAGTTGTGCAACCAAAGTTTGGTCGCCCTCAAGCCCTAGATTAACGACTTTCTTTGCTAATGTTCTGTCGGGAAGGCTGGAACTCAATTGTTTTACTCGCTCTCTGAGTTCTGCGGTCGAAGCCGGTTTGGCGCTTTGAGCTCTTGTCAGTAAACCAATGCCTTTTTCTTGAACCTCGTAACTAGGTAGCTGAGTGAGTAGGTTTTCAAGTGTCAAAGTTAGGTTTTCTACCCCTCGCAAGATAGCTGCAATGGGGTTGTTTAATTCGTGTGCGACACCCGCAACAAGTTGACCCAGCATCGCCATTTTTTCGCGTTCGATGAGTTGCTGGTGGGCGGACTCCAATGATTCCAATGTTTTTTGCAGTTGCAACTTAGTGTTGATACTGCGTTGCAATCGTCGGTTGAAATGACGTAGCAACAAGTTGGTAAACAGAGGTAGTAAGTTAGAATCACCTTGCATCACCTTACGGAAGACATTTCTGTCAAGCTTGATGACTTCCGTTTTTGTTAGGGTGAGTGCAGTTGAAAACGAACTCTCTCCAGTGACAAATGACATGCCGCCGACAATGTTTCCTTTTGAATGGCGCACCACTTCACGTTGCATGCCAAGTTCATCACGTTTGTAGAGCGCTACCTCACCACTGGTAATAAACCACAAGAAACTGTTTGGCTCGCCTTCAATCGTAAGTAGGTGTTCAGGAGAGTAGGTACGGCAAGCCTTGGTATCGTCATTTTGTTCAAAGAAGTGTTGCAACGCCGTGATGACTTGTTCTGCGAGTTCCCCATCAGAGAGGGCGTGGTAGTCGTTCAAGAACCCTGCTTGATAGTTGCTCATCTGATTTTCGATGTGAGCGCGCAGCAATTTATGCTGGTCGAGGATTTGGCTGTAGTTGAGCAAGTCTTCTCTATCATGACGGAGAATGAACTGGGTCAGTTCTTTTTGCGCCGTATTGAACAGGACCTTATCCGGAAGAGGCTTGGTTAAGCAGTGATCGAGGCGTCCTTCATTGACGGCGGTTAAAATGGCCTCAATATCGGACGAGCAGCTAATAAGGATTTTGCGAGCTTGCTCAGTGTGTGGCTTGCGGTCGAGACCGATGAGGAAGTCAACGCCATTAAAATGTGCATGATGGCTCGCAATAACCAGCGCAACCTTTTGTTCTCTTTCTTCGAGGTATTCGAGAGCGCTCTGCGCTTCTTCTATCGATTCTACAGAGAGAATATCAAACTTGCTCGAAAAGGCAGACAACTCCAATCGAAACTGTTCGGCACTGATTGGATTATTGTCGAGGCACAATACGGCGTAACGGTTCACAGTGGTTTGAGCTCCGGTTAAAACTTGGCACCAACAACATATCAATTAAATATAGAAATGGTTGAGAGCTGAGTATTGTTCTCGATTAATGAACTAAAATAACCATCAATAGTCTGATATATCTCAATGTTTTATCCGCTTTGGGTTTGGGTTAGACTGAGCACAAATACTCAATAAGTGACGTTATGGAAAATCTTAAAAAAATCGGTGCCATTGGTGGCGCTATTTCTCTTGCGCTGTGTTGGCCGTTAGCAGTTGGTCAGATTGGTCAAACTATCATTGAAGATGGCATCGCCAATATGAACGATGAAATGGTCAAAGGTGAAATTGTGGAATATGACCGCGGTTACCTGTCTTCGGTCGTTCTGACGCGTTACACCGTTGTCGACCCAGAAATCAAAGCGCAGCTTGAGCGTGATGGTCTTCCGACAGCTTTTGATGTGACTAGCGACGTAACACATGGTTTAACGAGCTTAAGTGCAGATTCTAAACTCGTTGACGCGGACTTCCTACCGTTGACGATGCACAGTAAAACTCAGCTCAACGGAAACACGGATTTCACGCTTAACCTAGCAAGTTGGAATTACCAAAACGACGCTCAAGGTATGCACCTTTCATCTAGTCCTGCGCAAGTTAAAGGTAATGTGACTGTGCTGGGTGATTTAAACTACCAAGTGTCGATTCCTTCGGTACAAATCGACTTTGAAAATGGTGAAGAGATTCATCTAACAGAGCTGAAAGGTGAAGGTAAGGGTAAGCAAGCAAAAGGATACTGGCTAGGGGAGCAGTCTTTCTCTCTACAAAAATTGGATATTGTTGATGCGCAACTTGCCCCTATGTTCCTAATCGAGAACGCAAGCTACAGTGGCAATACGTCCCTGAATGAATCTGGCGACAAACTGAACACCAAGTTGGTATTAGACGCTAAGCAAATGCGTTTAACGGATGGTACAGACGTTGATAACTTCAAGCTTGATTTCGCTATCGGTGATATTGACAGCCAGTCGTTCGATCAAATTATGTCGATTTACCAAAGTTCACCAATGCTAGATGAGCAAGAGATTCAAAAGCTGTTGCCGCATATTGATACTTTGTTTAGCAAAGGCTTTAACCTATCAGTCAACGAGCTATCTCTCGCATTTGGAGACGGCAAATTCCGTAATGAATGGCAATTATCCGTGCCGGAAGGTACCGACCACATCACGCAAGACCCGATGAAGCTAATGACAGCGACAAAAGGCTCGCTGAATACTTACTTCTCTGATGAGTTGGTGGATCTGTACCCATTCATTCAAGAAGGCGTTGACGAGTTGATGGTGATGGAACTTATTGAGAAAAAAGACAAGGGCTATGAACTAAAAGCACAAATTTCTGATGGGAAATTGAAGTTCGAAAATGGACAAGAATTTCCTTTAATCGCACTGCTTATGCCTGCATTGATGCAATAGAGAAGTTTACAAAGTAAGTTTTTAGCTTTTCCGGTTTAAAAAGAGGTCGTAAGACCTCTTTTCTTGTTTTTATCCCTGCAAAAACGTGATATTAATTTCGTAATCTTTACTTAGCAGGAGCAATGAGCATCATGGAACAAAATACGGACAACGTATTTAACTTCAGTGCAGGGCCTGCAGGTCTGCCAAAAGCAGTCATGCAGCAAGCACAAAAGGAGCTAATCAACTGGCAAGGTCTTGGGACTTCAGTGATGGAAATCAGTCACCGAAGCAAAGAGTTCATTAAGGTTGCAGAAGAAGCAGAGCAAGACCTTCGTGATCTTTTAAATATCCCAGACAACTATAAAGTATTGTTTTGCCAAGGTGGTGCTCGTGCTCAATTTGCCGCTGTTCCACTAAACCTATTAGGTAGCGCGGAAACTGCGACTTACATTGATGGTGGTTACTGGGCAGAAAGCGCAGTAGCGGAAGCGAAAAAGTACTGTGAACCTGACGTGTTCAACGCAAAAACGGTGATTGACGGTAAAGCGGCAGTTCTACCTGCAACAGAATGGAAAATTTCGCCAGATGCGGCTTACGTCCATTTTTGCCCGAACGAGACCATTGATGGTATTGAAATCAACGATCTGCCAGTAACGGATAAACCAATTGTTGCAGATATGTCTTCGACCATTCTTTCTCGTGAAATTGATGTTTCTCAATACGGTGTCATTTACGCTGGTGCACAAAAGAATATTGGTCCATCAGGCATTGCAATTGCGATTGTTCGTGACGATCTTCTTGGTTTGGCGAAAGAAGTGCTACCGAGTATTCTTGACTACAAAGTGTTGGCAGAAAAAGAGTCGATGTTCAACACGCCTCCTACATTCGCTTGGTACTTATCAGGTCTAGTGTTTAAGTGGTTAAAAGAGCAGGGTGGCGTAAAAGCGATCGAGCAAGTAAACCGTGAAAAAGCAGCATTGCTATACGATTACATCGATCAGTCTGATTTCTACCGTAACGGAGTGCACACTGCGAACCGTTCTCTGATGAACGTACCGTTCCAACTAGCAAAACCAGAACTTGATGGCACATTCCTAGAGTTGGCAGATGCAAAAGGACTGAAGGCACTAAAAGGTCACCGTGCCGTTGGTGGTATGCGTGCATCAATTTACAACGCGATGCCGCTTGAAGGAGTGCAAGCTCTCGTGGACTTTATGCGTGAGTTCGAGCAAGAGTACGCTTAATCACTAACTGTGATATAATCTTTGAAAGCGTCGCAATTGCGGCGCTTTTTGCTTTCTATGGTAGGGTGAACCACCAATGGAAGCACCCGCACATTTCCTGTCGGCGCTTTTGAATAAGCACCAGTCGTTCGCTACTTTTGTAATACCATCAATTTTCGAGAATTCTAGTGAGAAACCTGAGCCTGTTGTTGTTATTTCTGTTTTCCTCCTTGGTCTCCGCTCAAGAGATCCAAGTTTGGAGTGGCATTGAATATTCTACCGTCGCAGAAATTAACGAGCGCTTCGAAGCCGAAACAGGCAACACACTCGCGATCAGAGAGTTCGATGTAAACAATATCCGTTCAGAACTACTACTCGCCAAGCAAACTGGTATTACCGTGCCTGATGTTATTTGGGTTCCTTCTGATTTCTTGGGACTACATGACTACTTTGATCTCGCCCAAATTCCGCCAAGCTGGTTAGAAGAGAAAAGCATAGAGCCAAAAGCTCTGGAACTCGTCACCGTGGACGACGCCATTTATGGGGTACCGCTTGGTTTAGGTAATCACTTGGTTTTGTATGTGAATACGAAGCTGACCAACGAAGTACAGCCAACTTGGGAAAAGCTTATTGAAGATGCCAAACAGGGCAGCACGCTCGCAATGCAGTATCCGAACATGTACTTCTTGATGTCGTTTGTGCCTATGTTTTCCGATCATAGAACGCAACCTATCACCGATATTGATGTTGGTGCACTGGCGGCGGCTCTTAAGTTTTATGGTCGTTTACCTAAAGAAGGTGTGGTGATTGATGATTACAACCAAGATCAAGCGCGAGCGTTGTTCATTGAAGGGAAAGCGCCATATCTCATTGATGGTGATTGGGCGCTAGGTGAGCTGAAGCAACACTTCTCAACAGAACTCAGAATCAGCAGTTTACCGACGTACAATAATCACCACATGCACTCACTGAGTGGCGGTAAGGTGTTGGCATTTAATGCTGAAGCAATGCGCAATCCGGCGAAGAAAAAAGCAATGCGTACTCTGGCGATGATCGTACAAAAGCCGGAGTTTATTGAAGACGTCATCATCAACCAGAACTTGATCTCTACCAATCGCTCAATCAACCGCAAATGGTATGACGAAGAGAACACCTACTATAGCGATTTGTACAAAGAGCTGACCCCCGCTTATGCCATGCCAAGTACCGTAGAAATGGCGGTGACTTGGGAAGCGTTGATTCGCGGATATAAGCGCTACAAAGTAGGCATGCCTGCACACGGCGCCGCTCAATTTGTGGTGGACTTCATCAATAAACATTCAAATCACATTCACAAGAGTAGGAAAGCATCCTTATGATAAGTTTGCGTAGCATCTTAACTTTGATTGTGGTGGTAGGGTCGTTACTGCCTGCTTATTGGGTGGGCACCAGTATGATCGATAAGCACCAAACCGATTTGTTGGTGCAAAAAGAACTTAAACTGGAAAATACCAATCAAGGTATCCAAGAAACGATAGGTGAAGACCTGACCTTTGTGGCGAACTTAACTCGCTGGTATTCCAAGGATCGCTTACTCGTTCAAGGCATGGATAACGTCCTGTATTCATCCATTATCTGGCAAATGATAGAGACATTTGAAGAGTTGGCGGTCAATGTCAGTACGACTTACATTATCGATAAAAACTGGCAACCAATGTACGAAAGCAATGGCTCAGTATATCACCTAGAAAACAGTAAGCTGCTGACCAAAATTCGAGCCGCTGAAGACATTTATAAGCAAGGTAAGATGTATCACAGTACTTACTTTGATGAGGGGCTGGTATTAAATGGGGGGCAAAGTGGTATCGCCTTTGTCAGCCCGTTACTGCCGTACACGCTGCTGGCAGGTTCAGAGTATGAGCCGCAAGGTTATTTGGTTGTTTTAGTGTCATATCAGGATTTAATCCGAATTTCGCAACCATTCTTATATGCTCAAGAAAGCGTTAACTTCCACTATGGTGCGGTGAGTAATACCAAGGGGGATACCACGCATCATTTGAGTAAAATTACCGTCCAGAACAACAGTTTTGTGAAGCCATTAGAAGTGACTATGATTCACACTGTGTCAGACGCAGCACGAAACCAAGAACTGACACAATCGAAGCAACAGCTATTAAATATCATCATTGCGACCTTGGTTGTGACTCTATGCATTGCGATTGTGGCAAGCCGATGGCTTACAGAACCTATTCGTCAGATGGAAGTGGTCGTGCGTCGATTTAAAACGAATAAACGACCAGATTTATCGCCTAAGCGTTTTCAATTTAAAGAGTTTAGACAGTTGATGAGCCTATTGGATTCGCTTTGGGCGCAATTGACCAGTCAGATGGATGAGTTGGAAGTACGAAACAAAGCGCTGCGAAACGCCAACCAACAAGTTCAAGATACTAACGCGCAACTTGCGAACTTCAACCAAAAGCTAGAGCATCGAGTTGAAGAGCAAACGGCGGAGTTGCGGGCAAACTTAACACGCGAAGAAGCGCACCAAGCAAAACTCATGACGCTGATTAACTTTACCACTAGCCATGCAGGGGTAGGGTTCCATGCGATTCCGGAAGTGATTAATTCGGGGCTCTCCCGCTTGTTTCCTGACTCAGACATGCGCTTTAGTTTTGAAAAACCGCGCAGCGAAAATGCGAAAACCATGCGATCTTCTACGGGAGCTGAAATTGGTTACTTCTGTTATGGCAATTATGTCATGACAGGAGAAGATCGCATTTTATTGGAGCTATTTAAGAAGCAGTTATACTCGTGGCTGGAGTTAGAAGATTTCGCACGTCGAGACAAACTCTCAAAGTGCTTTAATCGTAAGGCGTTTGACGAAGACTATGAGTTTGCTTGCCAATCCGTCATTCAAGGACATTGGCAATCTATGGCTATTATTGTGATTGATATAAACGGCTTAAAAAACCTCAATGACAATTATGGGCACGACCGTGGTGATGTTTTGATTGCTAAGTCAACGCAACTCATCAAGTCGGTTCTCAACGGAAAATCCTTGTTGTACAGAATTGGTGGTGATGAATTTGCCGTCATTGCAAAAGACTTGAGTATTGACGCTCTAAACGAGTTGATTACACGTCTTGAGGTATCTCAACAGAATAAGTGGGTTGAGCTATCTGAGCATAACCGCTACCCAGTTCAGTTTTCTGTTGGAGGGGCTTCAAGTGAATCTGTGTCGATTGAAAATCTGTTTTCGATCGCGGATGAAGCTATGTATGAGAAAAAACGCGCCTTCTATCAGAAGTAATAATGAGTAATCGCAGACAGAAAAGCCCTTGTTCTTGCCGAATTAAGGGCTTTTTCGTATCCGGTTTTAAACGTTAGGTTAGTTAAGGTGTAGAGTCAGGGGTTTCGCGATAGCAATGGATTCAATCGGCGAATCATCATCGAGAGGATAGGAGATACTAGAGCTGACAATGCCTGCGTTATATAGGCAATAGACGATATCAAGTTTGATATTATTTTGTTTAAGTTCGATGCCCGTCAATACTGAATCACAGTCAGCTATTTCAGATAAATTTACCGCTTTTTGTAGTGAGATTTTTAATAGACGATCTTCCGCTTCATAGCTGAATGCTCTTACTGCAAAGTCATCAATATCAATGATGGATTGGTTTTCTTCATTAGTGTCTAGAAATATTGGATTAACTTTATCCCGATATTGAATTGAGAGTGTCCCGTGCAAATCAAATGGATAGCGAATCTTTTTCATGCGTTTCACCTGCTAATAAATTAAAGCGCTTGGGTATAGATCTTAACGACTTAGATGTTGAGCAGGATAGCATTTGAGAATTGATGAGCATCTTGATTGCTAAGTGATATAGCGGCAATCATTTGAATGCCGCTATAGAGCTGTGAACCGTTATCAGAAGTCAAAGATAGCGATATGAAGGCACAGTGAATCTAAACTAACAATCGACAGCAAAGCGTAAAAGCCGGTATTTGTTTAACAAATGCAATTAGGGTGTTCTGTACAACTGTCACATTGGCGATGAGTACAAACACCACAACACGTCAATAAATAGAGAAATTCTGGCTGAATAAACAGCTCACTGGTTTCAATATACATGATTGCGCGAGTATAGCGTTTAGCGCCAACTTTGATTGCACCTACCGGGCTTTCTCCTTCGTAAGCCGCAACACTAAAGCCCATTTTAAACATCACATCGACCGAGCTCTTTAAAGTGACACTTGCGTAATAATGATGAATATGCGCGTTTTGAGCCAAGAAAGTGAACTCTGTATGCAGCTGTTTACGAAATACGCGTTCATTTTTGGAGTGCTGACTGATGGCGTAGTAAGAATATACTCCTTTCTCTCTCAATGGCTTGGTTAATCTAAGGTCAATCGTGTCGATAGGTAAGCGTTGCTTTTTAGTTCTATCTAGCTCATTTTCCAATGTGGGCACAGTAAAAAACATACCAATGTTATGACCGACTAGCTCACCTTTGGAAAGGTATTTATAAGCAATTGCTCGATTGTCTTTCTGATATTCAACCAAATCAATAGTCGCAAGACTATGTTTAATATTTAAAGACTTAAGCTGATTATGAAAGTTGTTCAGACTATTAATGAATTCTTGCTCATTATTTTGGCTCAGTTCTTCCTCTTCAATATGATCATACACAACAGGGTAAGCATTTTTGTAGTCAATCCCTGAGATGATAGACATTGCGTCTTGGTATCTTTGTTTCAAAGACAATTCAAACTGTTCAACCTCGTCTTTTAAAGGCGTATCTAACCCTAAATTACAAAGGTATGGCAGCAGGTTGTTTTCAAATGCACGAAGCACTCTGACTCGTCGGCTTAGACTCGGTTGAGTGATTCCTCTTTCCCATCGGCTAAAAGTAACACAGTCTATATTTGCTAAATCACCACCTAATAGATTTAGTCTTATTGATGCTTGCTCCTGAGTTAACCCTAATGTGGTTCTTATTGATTTTAGATAACTCCCGAACACTTTACTTCCCCCATAGGTTTAAAACATGTCCATAGCTAATTGTTATTTTTCGTTTAAGTTATGTGCATGACATTTCTCTGCCAAATGTGTCAATTTTGAGAAATGGTATTCCGGTACGGTACAATCATTTAAAATTGATGAGACATATAGGAAGTTGGAAATGCATTAATATTTATGTCGTGCTGCTCATAAATATCATGCAAATCGTATTATGTTTGTCGTTTAATTGAGAAGGCATTGTGCGTATTCTATAGGCATGAGATGCCTAGTTGAAAATGAAGGATATTATTTTGCTTTCATATAACCATATGAATAATAATGATTTTATTGTTTTATTTATCAATGTCCAAACAAAAATAATTGAATTTTAATTCGAGCTAATATTTTTTGCCATTATCTTAAAAATGAGAAATGTTCATCAAAGAGAATATATTTCATAAGAAAATAATAGGTATTAATGGAATGGTGTTCTTTAGGTGAATTTCAGCCTCTTATACGTAGGAATATACGAACTAAAGCCGTTAATAACGTTGCATAGTCATTTTATATTTATCTTTGAGCAGCCATGTTGGTTTGATGTTGGTGGAGCAGGTAGATCATCGCTGGCTGAGCTAACAGCACGGCAGTATCCAATTTCAATAAACACTTTCGATATGCTTTTCGACCGATTTTGACAGAGCCGGTCCGAGCTGGGCTGTCATACGCGACTTTTTTGGCACCAAGGTCCACTAGATAATCACTGAATTTGTTATCGAAGGCATAGTAGTAAATCTCAGTAATATTGGATTTGCTCGCGATGTAATCCACAAACGTTGGGTGCAGTTTCATGAAGACTTGTTCACTCATGGCATA
>PEAW01040419.1_pt1 | contig 12666 bp, 8 predicted proteins | sample 1430331 | NCBI WGS metagenome assembly PEAW01 (sample SAMN07709108, study PRJNA374926) | Mollusc metagenome, whole genome shotgun sequencing project. | isolation source: combination of 3 Haliotis diversicolor samples: VC2003, Pt131, and Pt118... | host: Haliotis diversicolor | place: China:Guangdong... | reverse complement strand
GCAATAACTTCAGCTGGACATGGTAAACTAATGAGAAATGAAAAATTCATTAATGGAGATTACGGAACTGTTGGTCCTGTATCTACTGGTTCATTAGATGGTAAAACTAGATTAGGAATGGAAGTGTTATTATTAGATGACTTAAATAAGAAAGTTCATTCAACTACTTCACTTATTAAATTAGTAACTGGTAAAGATAAATTAGCTTACTTAGTAACTGAAGAATCTTTATGTGCAGGATTAAACTATGCAGAAACTAAATCTATGGTAGATAGAATACCTGAGAAATACTATAACTACTTAATTCAAACTCATATGAGTTTAGGAGTACAAGTACTTTCTGATAGAGCAATGTGGGAAATAACAATTAAATAAGGAGTGATTTGAATGGCATCAACAACTGAAAGAGCTAATCCAAGACATCTTATGACTTTTGGTCCTAGAATAGCTACACCAACTGCTACTGCTTTTGATACTTTAAGTTTTAAATATGTTATTGGAACTTATGATACTATTGTAAATGGTAAAGTAGTTCAAAAAGTAGAAACAGAAGCTACTGCTATTTTAGATAATTTCTTCTTAAATGAGGGAAGATCAGGAGCATTAAGACACGGGGATTTAATTACAATAGTTGATGGTAGTGAAACTACTATCAAAACACATGCAGCAAAACAAGTTAATATAACATTAACTGGTGGCATTGTTACATCAGTAACTTTAAAAGCACCTGTTGCAGCAACTTAGAAAAAGCACAAGTGATGGGAGAAATCCCATCATTTTTTTATTAGGAGGTTTTTATGAATACAGGAAGTGTTATAAGAAGAGCTATAAGATTAGCAGGTTACAACTTAGAAAACTCAAATATAGAACAAACAGAACTTTATAAACAATCAGTTTTAATTTTAGAAGAAAATGATTATATAATTCAAAGAGATTTAAATATTCAAAATAGTCAAAAGATAGCTGTATTAACTGAAGTGAAAAACACTAAAGATACAATTACTGGAGATTTTAATAGATATGAAGAAGACTTTTATATTTATGCTTTACCTAATGATTTTATTTCATATGTAGGAAGTACATTTAGTGATTATAAAGCAGATGTACAAATAATGAATGATTATGTTTATGTTAAAAAGCCAAACAAATATAGTATTGTAGATAATAGAGATAAAAATCAACCGTGGTTTATTTATAAAAGAAAAGTTCCAGTACAAGAAATTAGTGAAACTGCTTCAAGATATATTTCTATATTCATAGCTTTAGAATTGCTTATGTCATTTAAAACTGATGATTCTACAAAGATTAGTTTATTAAGAGCAGAATTAGAAAAAGAAAGAGTTGCTATATTAATAAATAATAATAAGCAATTTAGGTTAAATGTTAAAAGGGGAGGTATGTCATGGCGTTACTAAAAGAGTTTAAGAATGATTTTTCTTTTGGTGAAATAAGTTCTAAACTTAAAGGTAGATATGATTTAGAAATTTATAAAAGAGGATTAGATAAAATGAAGAACTGTTTTGTTAATACTCAGACTTCTTTAATAAACAAAACTCTTACTGTGAATAAAGATTTTAAATTAGATTTAGGATTAGGAACTGATGAAGAATTAATAAAGGTCTATTTTTATTTAAAGAATAGACTTTATAAATATTCAAATGATATTGTAGTTATTTATCAAGTGCATAATACTTCAACTAATAAATATTATTTAAGAAGTAGATTATATAAATTAAGTGATCCAAATACATTAGAACCTATTCAAAATACTACTCCTGATTTCCATAAAGAAGTTGATGGAGAAATAAGAAGTTTTATAAGTACTGAAGATGATAATTTATTTATATCATTTAAAGAAAAAGTTAAGAATGGTGGAACTGATGAATATTATGTTTTCTATGTTGAAATGAAATATGATAATGCTGATAGAAAATATTTTATAGATGGAGAGTTACATGATTTATCAAAGAAATTAATAACTCATGAAATGAATAGAGGACCTACAAAAAATACTAATTTATTTTATGATGAAAGATTAAAATGGAAAGATACTAATTTAACACAAGCACAAAGTGATTTATTAGCTAGTATGAAGAATATAATCTTCAGGCAAGACCCTAAAACTAAATTAATAGAGATTTCTTTTTATGAAGAGAAACCAAAATTAAATGATTTTAGAACTGTTAAGTATAAAGGAACTGTAAAAGAGATAAATGGTAATGAAAGACCAATGACATTAGAAGAAGCTAAGTTTATGTTCCCTGATGTTTATAGTCCTGATTATACTTATAATTCAACTTCATTAGATGAAATAGTATTTCCAGTAATGGAAACTGAAGTTCTTAAATCACATACAGCAGTTAAAAGAATTAGTAATGATAATTTATATAGATTAGCTGAACCGATAAAACATAATGCAGGAAATAAGCACCCGACAACTGTTCAAACTACAACTAATGAACTTCAAGGATTAGAATCAGAAAAACCAGCAGATATTAAATGGTTACAAAAAGGAACTGATTCTAGTAAACAACCAATTTATTTAACTAATTCAGAAACTAAAGTTACAACTTCAACTACTGAAAGTTCTAGTTTTGAACCAACAGAAGATAAGTTTATAACTTATGTTTTAGTTCCTATAACTATTTATAATAAACCTGATTTAACTCAAAGTATTTATCAATCTAAATATGGGATATATCATTTTGTTAATGCTACAATTGCTACTGCTACTGCTTCAACAGAAAACTCATCTAAAGCAGGTAAGTTTTTTACACCTGAAACAGTAGATTATAAATATAGTAGTGAGTATAAAGATGGACAACATGTAAGTGGTAAACTACTTCTTTATAATGAAGCTAATGTAGGTGGAACACATAAAGCTGATTATCAAATACATGGAGAATCTCCAACATTAATAGAACATAAATATGATTTTAGTGGAACAGATAGACAAAAAGTTACACCTATTAATATAGCTCCTATTGCTGATTTTATCAAAGATAAGATGAATGAGATATTTATATTAGGTGGAATAGGTAGATTAGATGAAGATGAACTAAAGGAAGATGTAAAAGATGGTAAAGTTTATACTTTAACTTATAAACTTACTAAGATGCCGTCAGAGCATACTGAAATTACAAATCCAACAACAGGAGATATAAATGTAATTTGGTTAAATACAAATTCAAATTTAGTTTGGTTTAAAGAGTATATTAATTTACATGAAATAAAAGATGTCAACTTATCTGATCAGAGATTTATTTTACAAGGTACTAAAGATGAAAGTACTGAAATGATTTCTAGTTCATATAATGATTTATATAACTTTACTTATATTACAAATGATGAATATGATCCTTTCCATATGAAAGTAAATTCAAATAGAGATACTGATATTCTTCAGCTGATTAAAGTTAAAGATTTATATATAGTTACCAATAATGGTATTTATGGAGCTTTATCTATTCAGAATAAAGGAAATGTATTGAAGTCTAACTTTGAATTGATTACAACTGTAAAACCAGCACCTGATGTTGAACCAATACTTATTAATGATGTATTGATATTTGTTTCTAAAAATAAAAGAAAAATATTTTTAATAACAGTAAATGAAGATGGAAATAGATTTAAAGTAGAAGAAGTTACTAGTTCAAATGATGAAATGTTTGACCAAATAAACTCATTAGAACAAATTGACTTTAACTATGATAGTGGATATTCAACATATGTAGTTAGTGGACTTTCACATAAATATATTAATGGGACTAAAACAGTAGTTCAAAAAACAGCATTGATAAGAACTGATGTTGTAAATAAAATCAATTCATTCTGTGAAGTTGAATTAGGAGAATATGAAGCTGATGGTTCATTTAATCATATTGATAAATTAACAACATTTAAAGATATAAGTTATGGTTATAGAATTAATGAGGGAATACTTTATCAAATAAAAGATGGGATACCAAAATCAGCTATATTTAAACTTTTACCACCTAGTAATAGTTCTCCTGGTAATAGATTACCTGCATTTATGAATTCCCATTATACTATAAATAGTGTAGAATTATACTGTTCAGGAAATTATAGATTTAAGATAGGAACTCATGATAAAAGGTTTGATGTATTAAATAATGATTTAATTACAAGAAAAGAATATCAAGAGGGAGAAGTATCAGTAGTACAATTCCCAATAGAATATTCTAAATTTAGAGATACAGTAGAGATTGAAATAATATCAGGAGATTTAGATGAACATGGAAAAGAAATAGAAAGAGAGATAATAATATTTGGAGTTATACTTTATTACGATACAAAATAGGAGGTAAATATGTCAAATGGACAATCTAATTTAGTTAATCAAGGAGTTCAACCAGGGCAAGCCGAAACTAACTATTATAATAATTTACAAAAAAGACAAGATAATATAGATATGGCAGGAGCAATAGGAACTGGTGTTAGTGCTGGAACTAATTTAATTGGAGCATTAAGAGCTTATGATTTAAAGAAACAAAATTCTGCTAGGTCTATTGCATCTGCTAAACAAACTCATGCTAATAACCAAGCTAAGTTTGGAGTAAGTCATCAAGATGCTTATTTAAATTTTTTAATAACTAAAGGTAAATTACAACAAAATAAATTTAATTTAGAAGATTCTTTTCATAATTCTAATATTCAAGTTAATCAAGAATTAAATAAATATAGAGATCAAGTTACACAAACTTCACAACAGTTGAGTCAACAACTTATAGATGGTTACCATAGAATGAGTGCTACTGATATGAGTTCTATTCAAGGTAAACTTGCAGCAAGTCAAATGAATGTTGAAAGAGCTAAGATATTAGCTACTTCAAAGAAATCTCAAATAGCTTCTAATAAAAGTTCTAATGACCAAGAGCAAGAAGTTCAAGAAGATATTGCAGCATTAGCATATAGAAAGAGCCAACAAACTATTGCTTTACAACAAAGTGAAGAAACTGATGCTTATAATTCACAAATTGCAGATATAAATAGACAAATGGCAGAAGCTAAAAGACAAAAAAAAGCAGCTATTGTTGGAGCTATTGGTTCAGCTGTTGGAATGGCTGCTGGTGCAGCTATTGGAGGACCTGCTGGTGCTAGTGCAGGTGGTTCAATTGGTGGTAGTTTAGGTTCAGTAGTAGGTGGTTGGTAATGGCAGATTATGGAATAAAAGGTTATAATCAAGCTTCACAATTATCTAGTGAAAATGCTAATGCTACAAATAGAGGTAATTGGATAAATAAAAATATAAATAATGCTATTCAAACTGCTTTAGATTTATATGATAATAAACAAAAACAAGAAATGGCAGATTTAAAAAATAAGCATGACCAAGATAAGAAATTACACCCTGAAAAGTATAAAGATAAAATAATTACTGAAAATGCTTTTAATCAAAATTCACAAAATATAATTAATAATTATACTACTAATGAAACTTTTAAAAGTATGGGAAAAGATTTACAAAATCAAGTTTTAGAATATACTAAACATTATTACACTACTTTACAGAGTAATGAAAATGCTTATAAGACTTCTAAAGAAATTAAAGATAATTATCAAAATGGTTTGAATACATTATTAAAAACATATCAGAAAGATAATAAACTTAGTTATGAACAAGTTAAGAATATTAATGATATGGGTAATAGATTAAATGATATAAATGATTTACAAGGAATTTTATATAATCATGCTGATTATGCAGGTGTTAAAAATACTATAAATGCTATTAGAGATAATGATTCAATGGACGACGTAACAAAGAACCATACTGAATCAAGAGTAATTGATGAAGCTTATAAAAGAGGTTATATCCAAAAAGAAGATATGTTAAACCTTAGAAAATCAATGTTATCTAATCATACTAAGGAATTTGTTTTAAATATTGCTAAAAAATTAAAAAGTTCTAAAGATGGTGTTCATGCTTTACAAGAGATTGAAAATCAAATAAAAAATAAACCAGAGTTTATAGATAGTTTAGGTGCTGTTCCTAGTGATAGTGATTATGTATTAAAAGAGTTCCAAACCAATCTTAAGAAATTTGATTATACTGATAAGATGGATAAATTAGCAGAATCTCAATCTAAAATTCATGATAATTATGGAGATCATTCAGAAAGAATATTTGGTGTAGACCCTTTAAGTACTTCTCATAGTTATAATGATACTTTAAAATTAAGTATGGATAGTGAGCATAAAGCAGATACATTTACTGGATTACAAAGTGATATTAAAACATCTTTAAATGGAAGAGAACAAACACCTGAAGAAATGGCAGAAACTTTAAATTTAAGGAGAGCAGACCAAAGTAATTTATTCACAAGCTATCAAAAGAGTAAGATTAATCAACTTACACCTGTTGAAAGAGGTTCATATATTCAGGCTTATTTAAAGACACAAGGAATGGATTCAGATTTTAATAAGAACTCATTAATTGATAGAACTATTGTTAAGATGGGAGGAGAAATTCCTATAATAGAAAACTTTAGAAGCCAAGTTGATTTTATATCTAAAGGTAGAAATGCTATGTCAAAAGGTTATATAAATGGAAATTCTTCTACTGTTACTACATATTTAAATAGTAGTCAAGGTGGTAAATTCTTTAGTGATGAAAAAGGTGTAAAAGCTTTATCAGATTTAATGCAACTTAATAAAGATGCAGGTAGAGATTATATTAATAAAGCAATGATGCAAGATTTTACAACTGTTGTATCTGAGGGAGCTTATGAATTAGCTATAAAACAAAATGATGATAATATGTTTAAAAATGTAAAAGTAGACCCAACTAATCATGAGTTAACTCCTGAGCAATTAAAATATGCTTTAGATAAATTAAGTGGAGATAAACTTGAAAATATTCAAAGTAAATTTAATGCAGTTATGAAATTTTACAGCCATTATAAAACTACTAATTTAACTACTGATGGTAATGGTGGACATGTATTATCTTTTGGTGGATTTGATGGTTTTTCAGATGATGGAATAGATGCTATTCAAGATAAGCTTTATGATGAGGGTGCTTATGTAGTTACAGGTAAAAAAGTAGTTAATGGTAAAACACAAATTTTTAAAAAGAAAATAAATGCAAAAGACAGACTTAGAGTTGTTTATAGAACTGATGGTAAGAGCTTTGTATTGCTTCAAGGTAACACACCAATACTTAATAAGAATGGAGATAAACTATTTAAGATTTCTGATTATTCTGATTTTGAAACTAATGATGAACATGTTAGTTTCTTTAATAAAGTTACAAAGAAATTAGATACAGCTTTAAATTTAGTTGATGAAAAAATAGAGCAATTCGGTAATTGGATAGAACCTAATAGTTTAAAAAACTTTTCAACAACTTTAAAAAATGAAAAAGGAAAACAAGAGTTTGAAAAACAAAAAGAAAATCAAGGATTAAAATTTAAATATAACCCTTATCATATGGGTAATTTTTAGGAGGTAAAAAATGGCTTATAGTAATTTAGATATTTCAGATATTCTAATAGCAGGTATAGAAAAAGCAGCTGATAAATTAGATTTAACATCTGCATTAGGAACTGATATTCTAACTAAAGGAAGAAATTCTAATGTTACACAAGACCCATTAACTGGAAAAATAGGAATTTCTAGTAATGGTTCTTTACATAATGCTATGAAAGATAGCAGCGAACAATCTATTACAGAAAGTTTAGAAAGAAAAAAACAAAATTTATTGAAACAAATGAATCCTAACAAAAAAGTTAGAGATAATAATTTAGCTAAAGTTGTATATAATGAAGTTTATGAAGCTAACCAACAATTACATGGAATGAATTTCTTAGAATCTAATTATGATTTTTCAAATCAGATTGATGATATTTATTATGATAAAGCTAAGACTAAAGTTAATTCTAGTGATTTAAATAAAAAAGTATTAAAGGTTTCAGATGATTTAGACCATGATTATGCTAATGGAATAATTGATACAAATGAATTTATTTTAGGAAAAAAAGCTTTAGATAAAACATTACATTTACATTATAAAAATTCTGATTTAGCTTTAAATATAGCTAGTCTTAAAGATGAAGTATTTAAGAATAATGCTTCACAAGCTGATGCTCAAGATACAGATCATTTAATGAGTTTAGCTTCTAGTTCTAATGTTCATGATACTTTAAAGAATACAGAGCATAGTTCTGCTACTAATTCTTCAAATGGTACTTCTAATAAAATTATTCCTAATGAATTAATAAAGCAAAGAGATAATAAACTTATATCTGATATGACTGCTAATAATATTCCAGTTAGTAATGAAACAGCTACATTAATAACTAAAGGTAATTATAAAGCAGCAGCAGAATCACATGTTGAAGATGCTAAAAAAGCAGGAGTTAAACCTAATGAAAAGGTTATTCAAACATTAAAAGACCATGAACATGTAACTGAAATGAATAAAGCTTTAGTTCCTAAACAAACTAAAGCACAACAAGAAGCAGTTGAACAAAATAATTCAGAACCAAAAGATTTTGAAAATGGATTAATACCTGCAAATGCAAATAATGAAAGTATTGATGAATTAGTTAATAAAAAAGGTTCTAATGAAAGTATAGACGGATTAGCAAATAATGGTTCAAATAATGAGAGTATAGATAGTGTTATGGGAGTTCAACAACCAACAGAAGAACAACCAACAGTAGACCAAATTAAAACTCAAATGCCACAAATTATGGCTACTGATACACCTAAAGAACAATTACAAGCTAGTGAATTAACTAAAGAACAAAGAACTAATATTTGGGATAAAGGTAATGCAGACTTATTAAATAAATATGAAGTTGATAAAGGTAGTAAATTAAATGGACCTGTTAGAGATAAAATTTTAAAAGGACATTTAACTAGTTCAATAAAGACACTTCAAGGATATTTAGATAAGAATCAAGTTAAAAATCCTACTAGTAGAGCTAGAATAAAGAATCTTATTAAAGGATTAAAAGGACAAGTTAAAGAATATAAAGGTATTCAATCAATGCCTAAGACTAAACCTTTACACCCTGAAGATGCTCCAATAACAACTAATACTAAAACTAAAGTTGCTGAACCTATTAAAACTAATACAAATGTAAATTTACATTATGATAATAAAGATTATTCTACTAATTCAACTACTAGAAGAATATTGAAATATACAAAATTTACAACTAAAGATTTAAATAATGTAAAAAAAGATAAAGATGGTTATGGAATTGTTGGAACATATCATGGTAAAAAAATATATTTAGATAATAATAATAATATAATTGCTAAAGCTAATCCAGGTTCTAGTGTAGTTATTACAGGAAAAGATGCTGATGCAGCTAGAAAAAAAATAGGAACTAGAATATTTGCAGCAGGAAGATACCAAATAATTCCTACAACTTTAAAAGCATGGTCTAAGGCTGCAAACGTTAGTTTAGATGCTAAATTTAACAAAGAAAATCAAGATAAATTATTTAATTATAGACTTAGTACAGTAGGTGGATTAAGTAGTGCTATAAAACATAAAAAGGCTACTTTAAGACAAAAACAAAGTATAATGTTAGCACTTGCTAGAACTTGGGCTTCTATGCCAGTACCATATAGTGTAAAAGATAAAAAAGGAAAACTTCATAAAAGAGGTTATTCATATTATAGTGGTGGAGCAAATAAAGCAGGTCATTCTTATGAAAAGACTTTCGCTGTTTTAGATAGAGCTATATCTAGTGGTAAAATGGACGAATTAAGAAAATTAATAGTTTCAGGTGAATCAGGAAGTTATAATACATTTAATCAAGGTACTATTGGTAAAGAATTAATACCTGCAAATAAAAAAATAGATTTAAGTAAATTTACTATAAGAGAAATATTATCTTCTTCAACTCATGATGTAGTTTTAGGTAGAAAAAGATAAATTGTAAAAAGAGGGTTTATTCCCTCTTTTATTTTTATGTGATAAAATTAAAATAAAGAGGAGTTGATTGATTTGAAAGGGACTTACCAAGATGATTTTACAGTTCAAAATGTTAAAGAAAATAAAGAAGATTTTAAAGTTAAAAAAATACCAATGGAAGATTTTGAAAAGCAAACTAGAAGTTTAAATAATAGTATTATAAAATTGCAGCAAGAAAAACCTAATGCTTTTAATCATTTATATAAAGGACATTTTCCTGAATATGAAAATCATTTATTTGGTAATATTAATCAACATCAAGAAATGGAACATAACAGTATGAGAGATTTTGTAAAATCAAATGAAAATAGTTACAAACTTCAGCATTACTATAATATGTTTGATGATGTTTTGAAAAAAAGTAATACTGATTTCAAAAAGAATGGTAATCAAATTGATGGTTTGAATAATTTAGTTACTTATAATAAGCATGGTGTTAAATGGTTACTTCATGTAAATGAGGAAGAAGATGGAAGCAGTTTTACACCAGTAAGAATTATTGATAAAAATAAGATAAGAAGTCTTAATAAAAATGAGTTCAATGAGTATTATAAAGATACTAAAATAGAAGATGAAATAAAGAAGCATTATAGCAAATAGGGAGGGATAAAATGCCAATAGAAAAAGAACAAGATTTAAGTTCATTAATTGCAGGAACTGGTAGTAATGTAAAACCTTATAATAATGAACTTACTGATGATAATGGAATAATAGGTGCTAATGCTGATGCCTTTACAACTGAAGTAAATAAAGGAGCTGCATATGGATTAAAGACTATTTCCAATATGTTTAAAGGAACTGAGTATGGAGATAAAGCACAGAAAGAATCTGATAAGTTATATACTAAAGCTTATGAAACAGAAAGAAGAAATTATAAACATGGTGGAATTTCTACATTCCCTGGTTCAGCTGCTGGATTTGTTTCATCTACTATTTTTAAACCTTCTAGAGCTTTACAGATGGTATCAGAAACTGTTGTTGATGGTGCAGGTGCTTTTCTAGGTCCAGTAGGTATTGTAGCAGCACAAGGGATAAATTCTTATTTATCATCAATTGTAGATGTAGAAGAATCAAATAGATATGAGGCTTCAGTTGGTTCTCCACATCAAACTACATTTGGAGAAGCCTTTAAAGGTGAACTTCATATGAGGTCAGCTTTTATGGGACTTGGATTTTTAGGTAAAGCAGCTATAAAGACTAGATTGAAATATAAGAACTTAAAGGATACTAGAAAGAATAATATAGATGAGGGTTCTAAAATGCTTAATAAAGATGAAATACCAGCATCTCAAAATCCTGAAGAATCTTTTATACCACAAAATTTAACTAGTAAAACTAGTGATAAAGAAAAGATTAAAATGATTAGTGAATTAAATAAAGATTTAAAAAGTGAAAAGGTTACTCCTGAACAATATAAAGTTGTAATAGCTAAATTAAAAAAAGAGAGAAATCGTTCTAAAGAAAAAGAAACAATGGTTAACCAAAAGTTTTATTCTGATATTAGAAATATAAGAATACAGCATGCTTTTTCACAAAGAACTAATAACATGTTTAATTTTCATTTAGAAATTAATGATGATTTAATTAAACAATTTGGATTCAATAAAGATGAAATGAAAAGAATAGGTAACTTAAAATATATTGAAACAATATTTGAAAAAGAAATGATGAAAGACCCAGTTCATTATGCTTCATATAATCTGAATAAACATTTAAGCAAATATAAAGAAACTGAAACTCTTAAAGGAGAAAATGTTACTTATAATCATGATAAGATGGACGATATTAAAGATTTTCTTAAGAAGCAAGATGTTGAATTAGTTTCACAAGAAGCTAACAAACTTTCAGCAGAAAGAGATTTAGAGGTAAAAAATGGATTAGAAGAATTTACAAAAAAAGCTAAATTATCTAATACTCCACAACAATCTCAAGATGGATTTGTTCCTAAGACAAAATTATCGACACCTGCATCATCTAGTGAAAATGGTGGATTTGTACCTAAAAAAGAATTGTCTAAACCTGAGCTTCCTAAATCAGATGATGGATTTGTTCCTAAAGAAAAACCTACTATCATAGATAAAAAAGCAAAAATTTCTGAAATGGCTAAAAATCAAAATGATAATTTTATTCCTAAAGAAGAATTATCACAGCCTGTAAAAACTGAAGACAATAGTGGATTTGTTCCTAAAACAAAATTATCAGAACCTGTATTTCCTGAAGATGAAAGTGGATTTGTTGCAAAGCCTGGTGGAGCTATAAACTTGATGGATATTTCTAAAACTCTTAAACCATTTAAAGAAAAAGAAAAAGAAAAAGTTGCTGAATCATTCCCACAAGAAGATGATGGTTTTGTTTCTAAAGGAGAGCCTATTAATATTGCTAGTCTTAAATCTTTAAAAGACCAATTAGGTGTAAAGACAGATACTCCTGATGAAGAATTTATTCTTAAAGAAAAAGAACCTGTTGAAGTTATATCTATTGAAGAAGATAAAGATGATGATGGTGTAGCTTTACAATGGGAAGATAATGGAGATGCTATTCCTACTATATTTCTATATCTTTTCATAAATATTGCAATTTCTTTTCTTTGGTTATTAGGTACTTTATTATCTCTAATCATATCATTATATTTATTAAATTCAGCTCTTTTTTCATTCATGACATGGATGTTATTTAATCTACTAATTTCTACACTTCTATAAAATTGATCT
>PEAW01040417.1_pt1 | contig 12751 bp, 5 predicted proteins | sample 1430331 | NCBI WGS metagenome assembly PEAW01 (sample SAMN07709108, study PRJNA374926) | Mollusc metagenome, whole genome shotgun sequencing project. | isolation source: combination of 3 Haliotis diversicolor samples: VC2003, Pt131, and Pt118... | host: Haliotis diversicolor | place: China:Guangdong... | reverse complement strand
TATATTTCCTACAGTTTATATCGGTCAACAAGGAAAAGAGTATAGAAACTATACATTTACAAAGAAAGGAATGTTGTTTATAGCTTCAAAGGTAAATGATAATCTAAGATGGAGTATTTTAGACTACTGTGAAGAGTTAGAAAATAAAGTTTTAGAGCAACAACAACTAATTTATAACCAGTTAGAACAAAAGCACGATTTAGTAAAAGAACTTATTACAAATGATAATATGTTAGCATTACAAGTAGCAGAGAGAAAGATTAGAACTATTCTTAAATTAAAACAGAAAGATGTAAGAAGATTATTTAAAGATGCAGGAATTACATATCATCATATAAGTGAAAGTGGAAACAAATATTTAAAACTTACTAATTTTGCAGAAGAATATAAATATGGTAAAACAGTTAGAGAATATAGTGATGAAGATGAAACAATATGGAATGATGTTAAATACTTAACTTGTGATGGAATTGATTATGTACTTGATTATTATTATGAAGAATGGATAGTAGGATAAACAAAAGGAGAGCTTAATTGCTCTCCTCTTTTAAACCTTTTTATTTTGGAAAGATTATTCCATTTTACTTAATAATATATCTAGTTTCTTATCTAATTCAATCAACTTGTTATTGCATTCTTTGATATCAGTTTTATTCTCATTGATAAGTTCCTTAACTGAACCCAGTTTATCTTTAACAAAAGCATTCTCTACTTCAAATACTGTCTTTTGTACTCTCTCATCAATTCTACTGTTGACATCATTGTTATATATGAAGAAACCTGCAATAATAGTGGTAAACAATCCAATAATTCATTTAGCATCAACATTCATTTTAACCTCCTATATTCTATTATGTGGCACTTGCCAATGTTAATGACTCATACCAAAAGTTACCGTGATTTTGCTCAGTATTAGTACTATCTCCTAAATAATGCACTAAATGGCATTTATCCTTTGAAGTACTCTTCATATAAAAGTCTATATACTCTGTCCAGTTATAGTATTGTAACTTCTTGAATGCATCAATAAAGTCAGATATTAAAGGATTGTTACCACTATAATCATGATAAACTATTTCTTCTTTATATCCTATTGTTCGAAGTGGTATTCTCTCTGTATTTAATTCATCATAGCTTGAGACCATTATTTCACCATTGTTTGTATAGAATAAAACTTGATGATGGTCTGCTCCTACATTAGTTATAGTCATATATCCTTCAACACCAAATGTTGTGTGTATTGTAGGTGTGTCGTGAGAACTGATTTTAAGACCAAATCCCCAGTCATCTCCTTTATGGTTGGCAGTTGCTTGTTGTACTAAAGACTCTATTATTTCACTTCTAGTTTTACCAGTAAATATAACATCTACTAAACCAATAGATTGTAATCCTTCATAATGCTTGAAAGTCTTTATCTCCTTAGTTTCTATAACTTTCTCATCTTTATCTACATATAGGAATTGTCCTGCTCTTCCAGTTAAGTCTAATGGAATATAATCTAATTTTGTCTGATTGGTTGTACTCAATGCTCCAATTCCTTGAATTGGTTTATATATATTATTCTTTGCCATTATTACCTCCTTGCTCCGTAAGGTGGAGCAGACCTTTTAGATACTAAACTCTATAATTTATCTACAATACAAAGTTAATTCCTTTTCGTTAGAGCTAACATATTTTAAATAAATATGATTCGCGGTTTGGTGTAAAGAAGCTTGCCCTTTTTCTAGTGTTACAACATCTATATTTTTTCTTTGTACTACATCTTTAATAATTGACTCTTCTTCCCACGTAAAACTTGTTCGTGTTAAATCTACTATAAATCCTCCTTTAGAAAAAGACCCATCGTGGTCTGCAAAATAAGAAAAAATATTAAATCCGTCGTACTCGGAATGTTCGTTTAATCTAATATAATTATCTCCTGTTTTTAGAGTTATTTCGATTTTTTTAACATTTGCTTTATCTGTTTCTAAACTATTCAATTTAGTTTCTAATGCCTTACCTCTCATTAATCCACCATCAACTAAGAAGTTAAATCCTTTATCTACAAAGTTATATTGTTCTGCATTTAATGCTTGTTGCTCTGCTTCACATTGTTCTTTAGTTAGGTTAGGATTGCTATGTACTGCGAAGTGTTTAAGGTAGTTTGTACCTGTTGCTGTTATAATTTTAGAATGATAATCTAATCTAATTGCTCCTTCAAAATTACCCTTTCCACTATCCGTTTGCTCTACAATATTTGAACTTTTAACAGAATTGTTTATATAAATATCCCCATCAGCTGTATTTGTAGAAACAGTATCATATTTTGTCGAATCCATTTTTTCACTAGAAAACGATATTAAAGGATGTATTGTAGCAGTACTTAAATCATGTATTTCTGCATTTAAAAATAATGTTCTATTTTCTCTTGTCCAATCTGCATTAATTATGCAAGTTCCTCCTGAGAACGAGTCTTCTACGTAAGGTACTTCATAATCAGTTTCTGTTATGAACATCTTAATTCTTACAATCGTTCCAACAGGTGTATTTTCTTTTAGAGCGATTTGAAATCCATTCTTTCCACCAGCTCCAGTCGATGAAGTTTCTAAGATTTCATTTCCTTTTTGAGTTGTATATTGATTGTCATTTTTAAACGTTTCCTTATCACAATTAATAGAACTTACATGTTCGAAGCCTTCTATAACTTCCCATTTTACATTTACTTTAGAATCTAATATAGAGTCTGTGAAACTATGCCCTATTGCACCTATTTGTTCTGTTCCTAATCCTCTAACTGTCATTTCTAATACATCACCTTGCATAGCAACAGTTGCTTGATTAGCATTTACAGTACTTGGGGATGTATTGTATGCTAAATTAGTAAACCCTTTACCAATATACATAGCTTGTTTATCTTCGTCCCAAAGACCTCTGAAATCATCTCTAAGCCTTTGAGTTCCATCCTTAGAGTATTCTATAAACTTACCGTCTTTTGCTCCTAAGTAATAATCATATTCACTAGGAACAGGTAACATTCCTACATCTGCAAAACTATCATGAACATCTTTAAGTTTTCTATCTACTGAATCAGGTGTAGCAAGTAATACTTCAACTCCTGCTTTATCATAAACTTTTAAACCTAAATCAAACATAGTTCCTATTTCTAATTGAGCTACATTATTAGCTATATACTTAAATACTAATTGATGTTTTTGATTAACTATTGGTTTAGTTTTTTGTATTGAACCTGCTTTTGTATTTGATACAAAATAGTATTGGTCTTCAACTAAAGGAGAACCAGCATCATCAACAGGAGATGCAGCTAAGTCAACATTACCACTAGTATATAAACCTACTGTATTTGTTCCACCTGCTTCAGGAACAAGTATTCCATCACATGCTTCTCCTAAAGTAGTTAATCTAAATGGTAAACCATCTGCATTAGTAGTAGGATCATCAAATACAAATGTACTAGGATTATTAGCAGTAAATGTAGCTGGAACAGTAACAATCATATTAGACTTACCTTTTTCTTCAGACCATTCAGACCAAGAATGAGTTCTTATAGTATAATATCCCCATCTAGTTTTACTGTTAGTGTTTATCTCAACTGTTCTTCCTAGTAATACAGGATTATTAGGATCAGTTTCATTATATAAAGTGTCTATATTAATTCTAGCAAACTTTTCATCAGGATCAAAAGTAGGTCCATTAACTAAAGTGCTACTACTTAAATCTGCAAACCATCTTCCATCAATATCTTTATCTAAACTATGTAAATCAAAATTAGCTGTAACTTCTCCATTGTTTTTATTTAATAAAGCACCTAAATTTTCAAGTTCTTTTTTTAAAGTATCTTTAATATTTGTTAATAATCCACTCATTGAAATAGTGTGGTCTTCAATACTTTTTAAATTATTTTCAGAAACATGTTTATCTAATTTATTAAATAAATCAGTAGTTGTATGTGTATCTAATGAATTTAATAAAGAAGTTAATTTTGAACCAGTATAAGTATCAATAGCTTTCTTACCATGTCCATCAGTATCATTTATATAATGGTCTACTTGGTCTTTTACATCTTTAACAGTAACATCAACTAAATCATTTAAATCTTGTGAAACTAATTTTAAAGCATCAATAATTGATATACCCTCAAATCTTTTATTGTTAGTATAAACTAAAATTTCTCCTGGTCTAACTAATCCTAAAGATTTACCACCTTGTTCCATAGTAGCAGTAGTTATACTTCTCTTAACCATTATTTCTATTCTTTTCATTATCAATTCTATATTTTGTTTAATAGTATCAAAGTCATTAATACCACTTACTAAATTAAAAGAATATACTTTTTTAATTAAAATAGTTTCTATATTATCAATAATTAAAGGATCATTTATAGTAAGTTTACCTTTAGTTATTGTGAACGAAGAACTACCATTTTGATAAGCAACTAAATTATTTTCATCTTTATCAATAGTTATTAATATAAATTTATGTCCATCATAATCATCAAAAAAAGTTGAAGAATAAATTAACCCATTACTTCCACTATCTGAATCTGTTTGTACAACAAATTCCTGTTCATCTGCAAATACATCTAATTCATTAATATACCTACCACTATTAGTTGCATCATTTACGTCATCTGTTTCAAAGAATTTATTCATTATCTACCTCCTGTTTAATTAATTTAAAACTCTTTCTAAGAATAGAGTATTGTTTTTAGCTACATTTAAGAATGGTGTTATATCCCCATGTAAAGCTGAATATAACAGTTTAGAAGCATAAGAATCATACTTATTTACAATAGAGTTAAAACCACCAATAAATACATCATCTTTAAGACCATATTCAATTATTGCACTTGGACTCCAATCAGTATCTTTTCCTAATACAGCATTTTTAATATTTGTTAATACAGCACAGAATAATCCTGTTAATAACATAGCACCCATAACATGTGAAGTGTATTTAGAAAACTCATATTTATCTATCTTACCTTGTTCAGTTCTAACATTATCATTAGCATATTTTAAAGCCTGAATAAATTGTTTTGTAGATTCAGCTGATACACCAACAAACATTGTTCCTGCATTAATAAGTAAATCATTAATATTATAATACTTGTTACCTAAACCACCAAGTGATCTTCTTATACTTGCTTGAGTTAAAGGAGAAGTATAGAACTTTTGTAGATAAAAATTATAACCATCTAATTCATCTTTATATTGGTCTAATTTATCATGTACAGCTTTTGAGAATCTTTCAGGTTTAGTTTTATAAGTTAAATCAAAATATTTTTTTACATCTTCATCTTTAGTTTCAATATCTTGATTTTCAAATTCACTTTGAATTTTCTCTTTAATAGTGTCTTGTGCTTTACCTGCTATTTCAGTTAACTTATATTCTACATCTGCTCTAGTAGCTTCACTACCACCCTCTAAAGTTTCTAAATCATCTCTAAGAGTTACATTAAATTTAGAACTTTTACCTTTTCTATCAAACCTTAAATCTTCAAGTTTAACAAATCTTCCTAGTCCTGCATTTAATATTCTGTTCTCTATTTCTCTAGCAAATAAACCATGTTCTTGTCTATTTATATTTATTTTAGTTTTAAGACTTCTTCCACCTATTTCTTTATATAATTCTGTAAGAACTCTATTATTTAAAAATTCAGCTCTTTGTATATCTGTCATATCTTCAACAGTTTTAGGAATTATTTCTTCTTTAGCTTTTCTTATATTAGCTTCATTGAAATAATCTCCATCATTTTTCTGAGCATTAAAATAATATTCAAAATGAGTTTTAGTTATTCCAGCTTCTTTCATTCTTTTTTTCATAGCATTAGTAACTTTACCATCTCCATCTATTATATTAACATACATTGCATCAAATTCTTTCTTAGCTATTTTCTTAACATTTTGCATATTAAATTTATCCATAGCACTATTTTGTGAAATCATTTTAATTTTATCAGGAACACCGAATAAGAAATCATCTCCTATATCAGCTGCATTAGTATGGTTATTAGCAAACTCTTCAGTAGCAATCTTAATAGTAGAAGCTAATTCAAATTGTTCTTCTAAACTTAATTGTTTTAAAGTAGACCAATCTATTTTTTTAGCTATCTTACCTATAACTTTTTTATATTCTTGTCCAAATGGAAGTTGATATAACATAGCTAAAGGTATTTTAGGAATTAATGAAGTACCATTTCTAGTAGAATCTAATAGTATCTTAGAAGCTAATTTCCTATCTATTTTACCATGTACAACTGTATCCTTAACAACTAGTCCAGTACCCTCCATAAAGTGATTTAAAGACGAACCAGTAAGTGCCATTGGCACTGCTATCTTATTAGCAAAAACATTAAAAGCATTGATTATAAAATTCTCATCTATTTCTTCCATATAGTTCTCATGGAAAACTTTTTTCATAAACTCTTTATATTCTTTTAAATGAGAAAGTTTCATTTCTTTATCTGCTCCAGTACCTGAAAAACTTTTAATGAATTGATTAACTTCTCCAACAACTTCTTCAACATTATTACCAAACATTGAAATCATAACTTTTTCTCTAAACATTTTATTTATTCCTGACTCTAAAATTTCTTCTCCACTTTTACAGTATTCTTTAGTTAATACAGAAGTTATTTGATATTCATTCTCTGGGAATCTTGAAGCTATCTTTTCAAATAAAGAAGTTTCAGAAAAGTTATTAGGTATTTTATCATCTTTTAATCCAGTACCTCTTACTCTATCATCTCTTCTATTTATAATATCAAATAGCTCTCCTGCTTCTTCATTAGAGAATCTTTTAATCTTAGGTGCAAAGTTTTTTATAAAACCTTGTCTAGTTGTTTCATATTCACTAGGAGATAATAATATTCTAGTTTTACCATATAAAATATTATTTATAAGTTTACCATTTTCACTTACATTTAATACTTTTGCTAAGTCTACACTTTCACTAGCAATTTTATGTTTTATAGTTCTTTTATCTGCTTCAGGGAATAGTTCTCTTACATGTTCTATTCTACCTGCATAATAGTTTCTTAAAGCTTCTAATTGTGGGTCTTGGTTAACTGCTTCTCTTAAACTTTCTGTTAAGTCTTCTTCAGGTTCTATAATTAAACTATGTAATATCTTTGCATTTTGTACTGCAAAATCTTCTCTTTCTTTTAAGTGCCTATATGTTTCATAAAGACTTAATTTTTTATTTTTTATTCTATCCATTGGCTCTATTTTTTTCATAAAGTTTACAATACCTTTATTTCTTCTTGCTGCAAATTCTTTAACACTTATATTAAGATTCTGTGCAAATGAATCATTTGAACCTCTAAGCTTTCTATACAGCTTATTTGCATAAGGACTTAAAGTTCTACCACTTTCATCTCCATAATATATAGAACTTCTATCTATTACATCTGCAACATTCTTAGTTAATCTATTTAATAAAATTTCTGATTCAAATATTCTTGCTGATGAATCAAAATTATTTGCATCTCTTAAAAATGCTGCTTGAATTGCTATTTCTATTTTTACTTCATCTTCATGTAAAATAGAATCTTTTCCTGCATTTTCAACAATTTCTTTTGCCATTTTGTCAATTGCTTCTTCCATTAATTTAGTTTTAGATTTATTACCATCTATTGAACATCTTTTCAAAATATTCCTCCTGTTATTGTTGTTATTTTACCCAGTACATAATTCTTTAAATTCTTTTATAGTAACGGTCTTCTGCAAGCCCCATTTTACTTGACTTTGTGTGTTCACAAAAAACCCAAGTGATCACATTCGCCAGTAAATTAAGTGTTATGTAACACCTGTTTGGCGAATGTGTATTAGGTTAATCACAATTTACATCTTTAAGAATAGCACCAACAATTTTACCAAATTTATTTATCGAATCTTTTATCTTTGCTTTACTTTCTCTTACAGCATTATCATAATGTCCATTATATAAATCTTTTAAAGTTTTAAGTAAAAGAACTTTATACTTTAATTTATCCATATTAGGATCACTAAATTCTTTAGCATCAGTAAGCATTAATCTTTCTTTATTTAAATCAAGTAAGTTACCATTAACTACTCTATTTGATTTTCCACTTTCTTCATCATATTCATAATACTCTTTAGGACCATTAGATTCAGGTTCTTTAGCTTCTAAGTTATTAAGGTAACTTTCTACTAGTCTAATCATTCCCATGTCGTCATCAGCTTCTAGTAAAGTTTCAGCTATTTTCCAAAGATTGTCATCCATATCTATGAAATCAAAGTCTTTATCAATCTTATGAATTGCATCTCTAATTCTATTTTTTTTATCTTCTAATACTTTTCTATTGCTATCTAAAGTAACAGAAAAATTAGTTCTATTAGCTTTATTTTTTTGTCCTTCAAAATCTTTAATATTCTTAGTGAAATTAGATTCTTTTTTATCTTTTAAAAACTTTATATATTTCTCTGTTGCACCTCTACCAAAATGATCAACTGAAAGCTCCATAGTTCCATCGTCATTCATTTTCATAACTACTCTTGACTTCTTATACTCTTCATTAAATGAAAGCTGTGAAAGCTCTTTTTGATAGTTATTTAAAGTTTCATTAGCATCTACCATTTCAGTTAATTTTTCTATAAACTCTTTCGGAATATTTTCAAATTCATCTTGACCAGTTATAGTCTTTAATACATCTCTTATTTTTAAAGCAGGTTCATCATGGAATACATCTAAAGTAATACCATTAGATTTCATTACAAAATCAATAGCTTCAAGTTCTTCAGCTATTTCTTTAAGCTTTTTCTTAACTAATTTATTTTTAGTTAATATATTATTCTCATGGGAATTTAAAGCACCGTTACTTATTACTTGGTTTTTTCCTTTACTTTTAATAGAAAATTCTTGGTATAAATTTTGCATTATCTTTTTATCTAATCCACTCATTAAAAAGTCAAAGTCCATATCATTTAATTTATCTTCTATAATCTTTAAGTTCTCAATGTCTATTGTACCATCTTTAGCTTTGTTTTGTATCTCATGTCTAAATACACCTATTATAGTTTCTATGTCATCTTTAATTATAATCCTGTTATCTAAATCTAATCTTATTATATCTAAGAACTCATTAGTTAAATGATGGACACCACTATCAATAAATCCGTTTACAATATTTATAATTTGTCTAGGTTCAAGTTTAAATTTAATACCTAAATTTCTAATAGCTTTAAATTGTTTTTGTTTAACTAATTCTTTCTCGTAAGTATTATCAAAATCTTGTATTTCATTAGCATACTTACTGAATAATAATTCACTAAATTCCATGTCTTCCATTGGATTCTTATTATTCTTTATAAGTTCATCAAATCTACTTTGTAAACCAACTAAAACATCTTTATCTCTATCAACTAAATCAACTAATAAAGAATTAAAATCTTTTCTATAAACTGCATCAAATTTAACTGCTACCTTATGAAGATTAACTAAAACATTAGTATCTTTACCCATCTTAGAAAATAAAATTTTAAATAATTGATTAGTCTTTTGTTTAGCTTTATTAAAATGATTAACACCTAAATAATTATGTGTTTTTATTATTAAAGGAGTTATTGTATCAAGTTTCTTTTTCTTTGCTAACTGAATATCTTTTCTATGATTTCTTTCATCTAAATCAAGATCATCTGCAAATGTAGAACCAGTCATAGTGTTATATCTATCAAGAACTTCTTTATCTAAAATTTTCTTATATCTTTTAAGTCTGTTTGATATTATCTCTTTATTAATGTCTGCTATTTGTGGTCTAGTTCCTTTTTCTAAATGTTTCTTACCTTTAGTTCTAAGTTTATTTATTATTTGTTCAGCTGCTGTATATTCATCTTCAGTAAGTATACTTCTAACATTATCATAAGACTTGTAAAGGTCTAATATTTCTTGTTTAGTTAATCCTTTATTATCTGAAATCTTTTCATTTATTTTAAATAAATTTTTAAAGACTTTATTCACATCTCGTCTTAATTTATTTTGAATATAACTTATTGCTGGACCTTTATTTTTATCTTTAGAAATAGACCATTCATAATTATAATCATTAATCTTTTTTGTTAAGTTAGTATGATTTTCTAACACTTTTTGTCTTATCTCTTTTGCAGCTATTGACTTAGCTTCTCTTTGATATTTCTGTTCTACTGCTTCTGTAAAACTTATTCCCTCAGGTGCTAAAGCTTCATCTATAATAGTTGAAACAACATCTGCTTCTGCATCATCTAAACTTATAAGTTCTCCCTCATCAGTAAGTAAGAAGAACTCTCCATCTACATTACCTGCTTGTACTTCATTTACTTCACCAGTTTTTGACATAACCATTATTGGTTCATCATTAGTTGGAGTTTGAATCTCTACAATATCAGAAATAAATTTAGTACCTAAACTTTCAAAGTGAATTTTTGTATTTATTATATTCTCTAAATTTAAACTATCAAATGCAGCTCTTAATCTATAATCAAATGATGAAACTTGTCTTATACTAATTGCATCTTTTTTTAAATTATTGAAGAATGTATCTACATTAACATTTTTTACTAATATCTCAATAGTTTTATGATCAATATGTAAGAAATCCATTTTATCCATTTCTTCATGAATTCTTGAAGACAATTCTTTATCAGTTAATTGTTTTCCCTCTTTTTTTAATTTATCAACCATATTTGCAATTTCTTTTATTATATATTCAGAATCAATAATTCTTCCTGACTTGTAAGCCTTTTTTAACTGTTTATCTGAAGAATGTAAAATATCTTCAATAAGTTTATTTTCTATTTCATCAGCTATATCTCTTAAAATTTCTCTTTTAGTTTTAGGAGCATAAATATCAGGTTTTTTTCTAATAACTAATTTAGGTTTCTTTATAGGAGTATCAGCATTTAATTCTTCAGAATTTTTTAAGTTATCTATAAATTCATTTGTATTCTTTTGATTATTAACAACTTCATTAACTTTCTCATTTTCTACTAATTCTTGCATTTTAACTTTAGTCTTTTCTTTAACATCATCTTCAACATGCTTTTCAATAATATTACTAATAGTTTCTTTAATTTCTTTACCATCATCTACTGTTGCTGCTTCAACAAAATTTTCAACAGCTTTAATATTACTATTCTCTAAATGTTCATCTGCTAATTTTTCAACATATTCAGGAGATTTAGTTTCTGTTTCTTCTTCTACTTTTTTATTTAATATTACTTTCTCTTCTTCTTTTCCTAATAATTCTTCTAAAGATTTAAACTTTTCATAAGCATTAATCATTTCTCTAGTATTAGCTTTTTCTCTATCATGAAGTTCTTTAATAATCTTACTAGTTGTTTCAACTTCTTCAGAAGTTAAACCTTTCTTTATTTTCTTTTTAACTTCTTTAGCAATTTTCTTAATCTCTTTATTTTCTCTTTTTCTTTCTCTATGATTTCTGAATATATCTTTTAGTTCTTCAGATTCCATATCTTTTAAATAAGAACCTATATTCTCTGCATAAGATGGTTTAAGAATATCTTCTATACTTTCATTTATATTAGTTAAAGAATTAGCTATTTTTTCAATTTCTTTTTTCTTTTCTTTTTTAGTTTCATTTACAGCTTCTTCAATTGGTTCTTTTGTAGTTTCTTCAATTGGTTCTTCTGTTTTTAAAAAATCAACTAACGATTTTTTTACAGCTTTTTGTAATCCTTTAGATTTGCTTTCTCTATTACCTGCTATATTAAGAGTTTCAGGTTTAACACCCTCTAAAAAACTTTTAATTTTTTCTTCTGCACCTTTAAATGTATTAATTATTAAAATCGGTTTATTATATTGATTTGCTAATTGAATAGTTTTTTTAGTACCAGCACTATTTAAATCACTAGAAAACACAATAGTAGCATCAGAATTAACCATATTTTTTTTAGTTCTATTTACATAACCTTTTTCTGTATCTTCTATTAATCCATATTTACTACCTAAAGAACTATCATTACCTTTTTCAGTATAGAATCCTTTTGGTGCATGACCACCAGTTTTTAATCCTAATTCTTTAGCTGCTTCTAATCCACCTTGATCTGCACCAGTTTGCCCACCACTTATTATTTTCTTTAAGAATGGATACTTTATATTGCTTCTTTCTTTTGGTTCTTGCTTAACTTCTTCTTTAGGTTCTTCTTTTTCTACAATTTCTTCTGCTTGTTTTTCTATTTCTTTAGCTTCTTCTTTTTTCTTTTCTTCTACTTTAATTTGTTCTTCTTCTGTTTCTTCAGGAGTTTGTTTTGCTTTCTTATCATAGTCTTTATCTTCTTTTCTTTTCTCTTTTTCTACTTTCTCATCTTCTTTCTTTTCTTTAATTTTCTTAACAACATTAACAGTAATTTCTTTAGTAATTGTTTTTACTTTAATTTCATCAGTAGCTTTCTTATCAATCTTAGGAAGTATATCTTTATATGCTTCTATATATGAAATATTTTCATCATAAGCTTCATTTAGAATTTTGTTTAATCTTTCTTTACCTAACATTGTAAATGCCAAATCATTTCTATTTATTAAATACTTTTCATACATTTCAATAGGAGTTTTACCATTTGCTATTCCTAGAAATCTTAAGAACTTAATTATTACTGCTAAGAATGTTTATAAATTTACTGACTTAGTTGGAGCAGAATTTATTCAAAGATATTTAGCAGCTTTAAGAAATAAATCAGAAAAGTATTTATCAAATGAAATTCAAAATTTAACAGATCAATTTTATAGAAGTGTAGAA
>PEAW01021214.1_pt1 | contig 12849 bp, 11 predicted proteins | sample 1430331 | NCBI WGS metagenome assembly PEAW01 (sample SAMN07709108, study PRJNA374926) | Mollusc metagenome, whole genome shotgun sequencing project. | isolation source: combination of 3 Haliotis diversicolor samples: VC2003, Pt131, and Pt118... | host: Haliotis diversicolor | place... | reverse complement strand
TGAAAGAAATTTATCAGCACTGGGTCAAGCCCAAGCTTCACAGACCGCACAATGGCTTGCCGAAAACTTTGAGCCCGATCATTTTATCGTCAGTCCTTACAACCGCGCCCAGCAAACCCTTGCCCAAATCCAGCAATTTTTTCCCCATGTCCCTGTGACCACGTATGAGGGCATCACCCCCGATAACGATGCAGACATCGCCATGGATGCGCTAGGCGAATTGGTTGGCGACTGCATGGTGGTGGTTTGTCTTCGTAGATAATATCGTGCAAGGCATGGGTAATTGGCATATAAATACCCTCTTTCATAGCTTTTTCATTCACCTGCTGGATAGTATTAATTCCTTCAGCGGTTTGCCCCAGTTTTTTGATGGCTTGGTCAAGGCTCATGCCACGCCCTAGCATATTACCAATCTGATAGTTACGGCTTAAGGTCGATGAACAAGTTGCATACAAATCACCCACGCCCGACAACCCCAAAAAGGTCAGGGGATTAGCGCCCGCTTGGACGCCAAATCGGCTCATCTCAGCCAATGCGCGAGTTAAAATCATGGCTTTGGTGTTTTCCCCGATGTCATAAGCAGCGGCCATGCCCATGGCGATGGCATAAATATTTTTGAGCGCGCCGCCAAGCTCCACGCCAATTAAATCATCACTGGCAAATACGCGAAAAAATGCACTGTGCAGCGCTGTCTGCACGGCAAGCCGTAGCGCTGCAGATTGACTGGCAATCACGGTGGCAGACGGCATATTATTCATGATTTCTTTGGCGAGATTGGGGCCGCTCATCACGCCAAAAGCCACATTGGGCAATTCATCCGCGATCACATCACTCATTAGCGCAAAGGTATCTTTTTCCATACCTTTGGTTAAAGACACGATGGCTTGAGCGCTGATAAAAGGCGCAATTTTTTGTAAGGTTTCGCGAAAAGCTGAACTCGGCACTGCCACAAAAATCAAATCTTTGCCTTTGACGGCTGCTTGCAAATCATGGGTAAATTGCAGGCGCTCGTCAAGCTTATGGTCGGGCAAGTATTTTTTGTTAATATGGGTTTTTTGCATCGATTTGACGCTGCGCTTATCGCGTACCCAAAGCGTGACTTCGCAGCCATTTTTGGACGATAAATTTGCCATTGCCGTGCCAAAACTACCACCGCCCAGTACGGCAATTTTGAGGGGTGCAGGTTGATTGGCGAGCTGATTGTCTAAGGCTGTCTCTAATACCGCTGGGGTGTCCGGTTTAGACTTTTTGACCGCTTTTTCAATGACGTCGGCAAACAGCTTGCTGGCTTTTTCACGATTGACATTCAGCTTTTCTAAATTTTCACTTAGATTGGTTGCTAACTGGGGTTTTTTCATTGAAAATCCTTGAATCCACTTGTCCTGCAAATACTGACAACAGGTCACCCTTTACATGAGCAAAATATAAAAACGGCTAGCTTAGCCGTTAGTTTGTGCCATTATCATAAACAATAAATGGTGTGACGTCTATCTTAGAACGCGGTGGGATGGTGGAGACGGCTGTGCCAACATAGACAAAAGCAATGACTTGGTTATCAGCGGTTACATTAAACAGTTGTTTGACTGCAGGCGCATTGGCAAGTGGACCGGTGCGCCATACGGTGGCAAACCCTTGTGCCGACAAGGCAAGCAGTAGATTTTGCACCGCGCAACTACTTGCCGCGATTTGTTCCCACTGTGGCACTTTGTCATGGTCTTTAAAATCAGTAACACAGGCGATAATCATCGGCGCACGCAGCGGCATATTTTCGGCTTTCTTGAGGGTTTTCTCGTCGGTTTCACCTTGTGCTATCGCGGCATTTTTTAACGCCATGCCCAAGGTGTTGAGCGCTTGGTTTTCAAGTACGATAAAACGGTACGGGTTTAAATCCTTGTGATCGGGGGCGGATAGGGCGACTTCAATCGCTTGTTCGACTTGCTCGCGGTTGGGGGCAGGGGCGACAAGATTGCCGATTGAACGGCGAGATTTGATAAAGTCTAAAATGTCTGAATTTGTCATTTTTATTCCTTAAAGAGGTGATTGATTAGCGTCGCCATATTATCCGCTGAAGCTGATTGCAGTTGTGTTAAGCCGTCAATCACGCCTTGCTGATTATCCAAAGTTTTATTTTGGCTAAGTTTAAATTTGGCTTCAAAATTATGAATGGTCAACTTAACCCCCACAATCGCGCGGCACATGGCATTGATATAATCACTTGGCGCATCACTTAAAGACCAAGGTTCATGACTGGGGTTAGTTTGTTTAAGTTGATGTTCAAAAAAATCCGTCATCATCGCGACAATCTGCTGGATTTGACTTGTGTCTGTGATTAGTTGTGGTGTCACCGAAAAAATCACCGATTGATAATTCCACGTCGGCACTTCTTTATGATTAATTGCCTTGGTAGGATACCAATTTGGGCTAATATAATGACCGTGGCTGGTGAAAACAACTTTCCAGTTTTTAGCGTCAATCTTTACAATCGGATTTACTTTTGCCACATGACCCATCAAATAGCCAAGCGGATTTTGTTCATCTACTTGCCAAAGTAGCAAAGCAGGGCAGATTTCAACCGAATCGCCGTTTGATGCCATCATATTTGCTAATGGTGACCCAGCAATAAAATCTTTAACGGCTTCAAAATCGGTTTGGGAAAAATCTTTGGGAATATACATCGTTAAAGCCACTCACCTGCATAACAATTAAGGCTTCGGATTATTTAAATGGTCATATCTTCTTTTTTTATCTCATCCAAACGATGTTCCGCTTTGAGATATTCTTCTGATTGCATCTCTAACAGCCGTGAGCGCGTACGCTCAATCTCAAACGCCAATTTTTGCCCATCATACAGTTGTAAAATCGGCTGTTCTGCACGTACCAAAAGCTTCACCCGACGGTCATAAAACTCATCCACCAAATAAATAAAACGGCGTGTAGGGTCGGCAATCACATCATTGAGCGCAGGCACGTCATCGACTAGCACGGTGCTAAACTCATTGGCGATTTCAATAAAATCGCTGGCTGAGCGCGGCTGCATACATAACGCCCGAAAATCAATGTACAGGGTGTTTTCGGTGCGACCTTTGATAGCGATATCACGACCATTGATATGAATGGGGTCTTGGATAATGTGTTGGTTGTTGCTTAGCGCGGTAAAGCGGTTGGCAAGCCAGTGGATGTTTTCTTTGGTCAACGGAGACACGTAAAGTTCGGCTTGCTGCAATACGCGTAGACGATAGTCGATGCCACTGTCAATATTCATAACCGTACAGTTTTTTTCAACTTCAGCAATGGCAGGTAAAAAACGGTCACGGTGAATACCATTTTTATACAAGCCATTTGGTGCGATATTTGATGTGGCAACCAAGGTGATGCCTTTTTTAAATAGCATGGTAAACAAATCACCCAAAATCATCGCATCAGAGACATTGGAGACAAAAAATTCATCAAAACAAATCACATCTGCTTCATTATGGATGATATCGGCGACTTTTTGTAGTGGGTCTTGTTGACCTTGTAGCTTGTTAAGCTCGGCGTGCACCCGTTTCATAAAATGGTGAAAGTGTTGGCGCATTTTGTTGTCAGCAGGCACCGACTCAAAAAACATATCCATCATCCAAGTCTTACCACGACCCACGCCGCCCCACATATATAGCCCTTTGGGCGGCTCAGTACGTCTTAAAAAGCTAAACAGCCCACGTTGTTTGGCGCGGTTGTCCATGATATGTTCATAGACATTGTCCAAATAAGTCATCGCCGCGCGCTGCTGTGCATCTTCGCTAAACTCACCAGATTTTAGCGCAAGCTCATAGCGTTGTAAGGGTCGTAAATTTGAGTTGGGCATGTTGTCTCTCAGCGTAAATTAAAAAGTTGTCAAAATTCCATTTCAACGTGCTTTGACGTAGGGGTATTAAATAAATAGATGCGATTAAATAGACGGCATTAAAGTGCCAAATAGCGCACGATGTCAAATACACCAAAAACCCGAATCAAAAACACCCATCAAAAACACCAATCAGGAACTAGGATAAAATAAAAACTGTGTTATTTGCTACTTAACGCTTCAAGCAGCTGTTTTAATTCCCCTAATTTACCATGAAAAAAGTGCCCTGTATCGTCAATGATGTGCGTTTGAATACCAAAGTTTTCCCCAAATTGTTGTAGCGAGCTTGGCGCAATCACTTCATCATTCGCACCATAAATCATAAAGGTTTGTGCGGTGGGCAGTAGCAAATCTGAGGTGTCGTTTTTTTCAATAGAAGGGGCAATGAGTGCCAAATCCGTGATGTCAAAATCATCGACTCCCAAAAATGCGCCTTGTTCATTGACAAGCTGGGCAAGCTTGGCGGCGACAAATCCGCCAAACGAAAATCCACCAATCCATAGCTTGCGTGCCTCGGTTTGGCTATGAATCCATTGAAGCACGGTTAACGCATCTTCGATTTCACCTGTCACATTGCCATACTCGCCCGTTGACTGTCCCACACCGCGAAAATTAAAGCGTACCACGTGCATGTTTTGGTCGCGAGCAAAACGATACATGGTGGTCACCACTTTATTCATCATCGTGCCTTCTTGCAATGGGTTTGGGTGACAAAGAATGGCTACACGCTCAACCGACGCGGCGTTTGGGTTGGCAACGCCCGTTGAGTCAGCTTGCCAAAGCGCGTCAACTTCAAGCTTGCCGCAAGGGGCATCTATTAATTGCGAATGGGTTAATGAATGGGCAGGTGAGAGCATAATCGTCCTAATCTAAGTAAAAAACGTTAAAAAAATCACCCATCATGCTAACCAATTTCACCCAAAATAGCTAGTTTGAAAATCAACAAACCAGCCAATTGTTGCGCGGATTTTATGATTTGTAAGACCGCTTGCGGCGGCTCACTTTTTACCACACACTAATACAAGCCATCAACCAAATTCTATTGTTGAAATGGTGAGTTTGCCTGTATTGTTGATAATTGATGAGAACTTTAACACCGCTATTGAAAATGGACAGCCTGCAGATCATGAAATCATCTCTCAAACCGCCTTTATTAAAAGTGACAAGATTAAAAATCACCCCATTAAAAATCACCCCATTAAAAATCACAACTGCCGCGCTGTTAGCAGCAGTGAGCTTATCTGCTTGTCAAAGTACACCCACTAATTTGCCCGTGCTACAGCGCGCGAACAACACCCTAGAAACCACTGGGTTAGGCAAAAGTAAAAATATCGCCAAACTAAACGCGTTACATATCGCAACCGAGCAGTGCCGCGGAAAATCGCCCATTGTGTTGACCGATAGCTACCAGTATAATGGTGTGTTGGATGAAAACATGGGACGCGCGGCTGACCAAGCCATAGGTATGATTGGCAGTGTGTTTGGTAGCAAAAAAACCCTTGCCCGCGATGATGATTACGAATATACCATCACCTTTAAATGCCCCTAATTGTTAAAGTCAAATCATCTATCAATAAAAAAAGGTTAGGAGCGTTCCTAACCTTTTTTTGTTTTTGTGTCACTGGCGATTTAACAAATGCTGATTAAGCTGTGCAATCACCGCTTTATCGCCTAATTGATTGATACTGTCACGAATTTTTGGAATCGGCTCGGCAGCAATCGGCTGACTATCAAATAGCTTTAACAATCGCAGTTGTAATGCTGGCTCACCTTGCTCAATGACAATATCTATGAGGGTAGGCACATCAAACGGCAAATCCGAGGTTGACTGTGCCATTGCTACCGCATGATAAGCGCCATGTGGGTCTTGGTCGGTTATGATACGGGTATTTACCGCTCTGTAAGCTTTTTCTGAGGTACCGCCTAGGACATTGATTTTGTGTAAACAGTTGAGCGCAGAGTTATCTTGTAATTGTGCAATAGCAATGATGTCTTCAGCCTGCTCCTGCAAATAGGCGCGTTTTTGTGCCAGTGCCTCTAATTGCTGCTCAGTCAGTGGCTCAGCGCTTTCGGCTTTTTCGGCTTTTTTTAAGTTGGCATTAAATTGAATTTCTGACATGGCTATCCCCTTATTTATATGGTTATTAGATAAGGGTTTTTTTTATAAAATCAAATCCACCGGTTAAACGAGCGCATTTTAATGACAATCAAGCTATTTAATCACAATTTAATCACAAGCAAGTTATAATGAATCAAAATCACAAAAGGGCGTGCTATGTTAGTGTTAACAGTAAATGCTGACCATATCAGTGTAAGGTTGCAAAATAACCTATGGGACATTGGGCTTACGCTAAAAGTAATTGCAGAGACATTGCACGCATTGCCACCCACCGAATTGGCATGGGAAACGGCAATTATGCGCATAGAAGATGCTATTTCACCGCTAAAACCTAGATTGCCCAAAGATGAGTTATTAAAGGTCATAGGGGCAGAGGATTTACGCTTGCTAGCGTTTGAGCAAGATGACAATGGCGGCTATATTCGCGCTGAGATGCTAGAAAAAGCTTTTGCAGTGCTGGCGGGCTATCGCTCGCTGCAAGATTTGCCAGCTATGCCCAATGACCTAGCGTTTTATGCCAAGGTATTGCTACTACGAGAATGGGTACACCATTTGGATTTTGATAAGCTTTATTTGGGTTAATTGTCATCAATAAAAAAAACGTCAATAAAAAATCGCCAGTACACAACCAGCGATTTTTTTAAAAAGGTAAGTTAAGGCTATGTTGAACGCTTACTAACCGGTATTCCTTAAGCCTTGGGCAATACCATTGATAGTTAAATGAACCAAGTTAAGCGCTGCGGTATAAGACGCTTCATTATCGCTAGTCGCTTCATTGGTGGTTTCAGTGGTAGACCTTTCATCAGCAGTCGCTTCGCGAAGTTGTTTTAGTAAGGCGACTTGCAACCAGTTCAACGCATTTAAATACGGCAGGCGTAGCGCAAGTGAGCGTGCCAATGTACGGTTGTCATCCAGTAGCGTTTCTTTATTGGTCAGTGTTAGCAAGGCTTTAAGGCTGCGGTGATATTCTGCAGTAATCAGTGCAAAAATAGCGTTGGCTTCAGTGGCATCGTTGGCGAGCTCAACATAGGCTTGGGCGATTTCGATATCGGTTTTTGCCATGACCTGTGCCATATTCGATAACATGGCTTGCATAAAGGCGCTGTGTTGGGCGTTGTGTTGCAGTTTTGCTAAGTTTTCTGGGTTATCTGCAATCAGTTTTTCGACTGCGGTGCCAAAGCCATACCACGCTGGTAGCATCAAGCGATTTTGCATCCAAGAAAATACCCAAGGAATCGCGCGCAAATCTTGAATACGGGCCAAAGACTTGCGGCTAGCAGGACGTGAGCCAATATTTAAACTGGCAATTTCTTTGACCAAACTTGTCTGCAAGAAATAGTCAATAAAATACGGCTGAGTGATAAGCGCGCGATAGCAATTAAAGGCTTCATGCGATAATTGATTCATTAGGTCGCTATCAGGGCTTTCGCTATGGCTTGGCAATAGGCTCGCTTTGAGCGTTGCCGCAATCAACGTCTCAAGGTTGCGTTCCGCGTTGCCCGCATCGGCATATTTTGCGGTAATAACTTCCCCTTGCTCGGTAATACGGATTTGACCATCCACTGAGCCTTCGGGTTGTGCCAAAATAGCTTCAAATGACGGACCACCACCACGACCCACGCTACCGCCACGACCGTGGAACAGACGCAGCTGAATGGCATATTTTTCTGCCATTTCGACCAGCTGAATTTCAGCTTGGTATAGCGACCATTGACTGGTGACATAACCGCCATCTTTGTTACTGTCTGAATAACCAAGCATAATCTCTTGCAGATTGTCACGACTGGCTAGCACCGATTTGTACCAAGGTTTATCCAGTAACTCACTCATGATGCGGGTACTGTTTTGCAGCGCTTCAATGGTTTCAAACAAAGGTACGATGTTGATACGGCTCACGGGTACGCCATCTTTGACCAATAATAGCCCTGATTCTTTCAATAATAGCGCCAATGCCAACAAATCACTCACTTGTTCTGCATTGGAGATAATGCTTTGGGTAATCGCTTTGTCACCAAAGCGATTTTTGATATCGGCTGCAGCCTGAAAAATCTCTAACTCACGCTGGGTTTGTGGCTCATAAGTGATATAGGGGTTGTATAAAGGACGCGCAGTTGCCAATTCACGCAGCAGCACACGTTGACGCGCGGACTCCGATAAAGAAAGATAATCTTCCAAATCGGCATGTTTGAACAAATCATGGACCGTTTCGGCATGAATCCCTGAAAACTGGCGCAAGTCCAATGGCATCAAATAAAAACCAAATACTTCCACCGCGCGGATGATATCGGTGAGTCGTTCATTGGCCAGTAACTCACTGCCATTATCCACCAATGACTGATAAACGACGTACAAATCATCTAAAAACTCGTCACAATCAGCGTAGGGCTCACTAAGCCCAAAGCGACAACCGTAAGACAAATCAAACGTATGCGAGGTAGCGACTAAACGTGATGAGATAAACCCGATGGCGCGGCGATAAGGCTCTTCTTCTCTAGAGATATTATCTTCTTTGGATTGCTCGGAGAGTGCCAGTACAGCATCACTCACTTTGACATGGCGGATAGACAGCGGCAACTCTTGGTATAGCTTGCCCAGTTGGTCACGATAAAAGTAAAACACCGTCGCCGCTTGGCGTTTGAACGCATAGCGAAGGGTATCGGCTGACACAAATGGATTGCCGTCACGGTCGCCACCAATCCAACCACCGATATTAAGTAAGTTTGGCATGTCAGTGTCGGGGAAACGCTCTTTTAACTGATAATCTAATTTGCGATATAAATTTGGCAGGGCTTCAAAAAAACTTAAATCAAAATAGGCAATGCCATTGTCGATTTCATCTTTGACCGTAATTTTAAAATGGCGGGTTTCATTGGTTTGCCACTGCGACAATAACGCTGCCTCTAGTTGCTGCTCGATACGATGACGTTGGTAGCCAATCGCGGTGTGGTATTGCTCAAGTAAGGCACGGATTTGACGGCGCAGTGATAAAATAGTTTGACGCTGTACTTCGGTCGGATGCGCGGTCAATACGGCACTGATAAAGGTATCATCAAGTTGTGCTTGCAACTCATCGCTGTCAATCCCTTGGGCTTTTAATTCATCAATCACATGGGCAAAACTACTTTTTGAGGCAGATTCGTCTTGTTCGTGGGCAAGGCGGCGGCGCTCATGGTGCATGTCTTCGGCGATGTTAAAAACTTGCGCAAATAAGCCACAAGCCCGAATGAGATTCTTGCGCTGTTGATGGTTGAGCGTTGGCAAAATGGCTTGAATAGTCTGCTGGGGGTCTTCGCCATTTAACAGTTTATTAATGGTTTGTTTGACCGGTTCTGAGGTCTGCTGCTCAACGACCGTTATCAGCACGCGGCTAAGTAACTGGGTGTCCGCTAGCAAAGGGGAGTCTTTATCATTGTCGATAAGCTCAACAAGTGCCGTATTTGACGGATGCGAGTTTAAAGGGGTTAAGCTTAAAACGTGAGGCGGTGCAAGGCTTTTTTCATTTTCAGCTGGGTTGGCGTTGGTTTGGCTCATAACTATTCCCTTATTTGCTTTAGTCTAAAAAGTGTAACAGGACAATTATGTTAGCACAAACTATTATCACCATAAGAAATACTCATCGTTAAAAATTCGAAATATAAACAGCGTTAAAATTATTTTGGCAAGGCTTGACGTAAGTGAGTCTATTTGCTATATTCAAAAACGATACAAAACGTATCATTTGAATTTATGAAGTGGATTCAAGGAATGAATTCAAGCAATAAGATGTTTTGCCAACCTCTAAAAACCAAACCTGCAAGCGACTTTCACCATCCGTTAAGATTCTAGCTAAGGACAGCCAATGAATTTCTCTGACTTATACAATCAATCCATCAACGACAAACAAGCCTTTTGGGGCGAGCAAGCCAAGCGAATCTATTGGCATCAACAACCTACCCAAATTTTAGATGATAGTAAGCTGCCCTTTGCCAAATGGTTTGTCGGTGGGCAAACCAATTTGTGTTACAACATGGTCGATCGCCATCTTGAAAACCGGGCAGAGCAAGATGCCTTTGTGTGGGTATCTACCGAAATCAATGCTGAAATGATTGACAATTACCCCAATATCCAGAAAGCTTTTAAGGCACTCGGCAACCCCGTTGAACTGTATACCGACTATGCCAAACGCCGTTTAACTTATAACGATCTATACAAAGAAGTAAACTATTTTGCCGATGTGCTAAAACGTCATGGTATCGACAAAGGCGACCGTGTTGTCATCTATATGCCGATGATTTTGGAAGCGGCGTATGCCATGCTGGCTTGTGTGCGTATCGGGGCGATTCACTCGGTGGTATTTGGCGGATTTGCCTCGCATAATCTCGCTGTACGTATGGATGATGCCGAAGCCAAAATGGTGATTACGGTCGATGCAGGGCTGCGCGGCGGCAAGCTCATTAATTATAAAAACTTGGTCAATAAAGCGGTGGAAGAAGCCAAAGTCAAAACCAAGGTGCTGGTGATTGACCGTGGTATTATGCCATATACAGCGGAGCCACAAGACATCGACTATGCCACCGAGCGGGCGATAAGTGCCGATAACAATGCCAAAGTCGATTGTGTTTGGCTAGAGTCCAATGCGCCATCGTATCTATTATATACCTCGGGCACGACAGGCACACCTAAAGGCGTACAGCGCGATACAGGCGGTCATGCAGTAGCCCTGGCTACCGCGATGGATTTTGTCTATAACGGTAAAGCGGGCGAGACGTTTTGGGCGATTTCGGATATCGGTTGGGCAGTGGGTCACTCGTTTAGTATCTATGCCCCTTTATTGACAGGCATGACCAGTATCATATATGAAGGTTTGCCAACCACGCCAAACCCTGGGATTTGGTGGCGAATTGTCGAAGCCAATAAAGTCAATATTTTGTTAACCGCACCGACAGGCGTGCGGATGCTGCGTAAACAAGACGAAATGTGGATGAGCCGTCACGATATCTCAAGTCTAAAATCATTCTTCTTGGCAGGTGAGCCACTCGATGAGCCAACGGCCCAGTGGCTAACAGGTCACATGGGTGTGCCAATCATTGACCACTATTGGCAAACTGAGTCGGGCTGGCCCATCCTAAGCCATGCCCCAAAATTTGCAGACAATCCCGACCACAAGCCACACAAACAAGGCACACCCGGCTATCCGATGTTTGGATATGACGCCAAAGTCATCAATGAAACCACAGGCGAACCCTGCCAAGCCAATGAAAAAGGCATGTTGATGTTAGCCGCACCTTTACCACCCGGTTGTTTGGCTACCGTTTGGCGAAATGACGAGCGTTTTATCAATGGCTATTTTTCATTACTTGATGGCAAACAATACGCAACATCAGACTATGCGGTGATGGATGAATACGGCTACTACTATATTCTAGGGCGAACCGATGATGTCATCAATGTGGCAGGTCACCGTTTGGGTACCAAGGAAATCGAGGAAGCCATCGGTCATCACCCCGAGGTCGCCGAATCGGCGGTTGTTGGTATCCATGACGAGCTTAAAGGTGAGCTACCCATTGCCTTTTGTATTCTAAAAAATCATGACTTAGTAGCAGAAACCGAAAACCGTTTCCGCATTGAGCAGCAAATTGTGGGTGAAGTCGCAAGACAGTTGGGCGCCCTTGCTAAACCTGCGGCTATTTATTTTCCCAAAGCTTTACCCAAAACCCGCTCAGGAAAAATCTTACGCCGCTCTATCAAGGCACTGGCGGAAGGCAAAGAAACAGGCGACATGAGTACGCTGGATGACCCAACCGCGATTGAGGCGGTCAGACAAGCGATGGCGGATTATTAATGGCAATCAATAAGTTGCCAACCAATAAGTTGCCAACCAATAAGTTGTCAGGGCTTAAAAATCAGGGATGATGGTCATGGAAAATTATGCCTTACTGGCTTTTAGGCACGCGCCCACGCCGATAGTGGTATTAAGTTATCGGCGTATCAAAGCACTCAACGATGCCTTTGCCAATTTGTTCGGTTATGCGCATGATGAGCTACTCAATCAATCAATGCAAAAATTGTTTCCCAGTGTCGAAGATTTTGAAAAAATTGGCAAAGAGGCGTTAACAGGTTTGGGATTACAGACCAATATGTATTACTGTGATGAGCGCTTTATGCGTCACAAAACAGGGGAGATATTTTGGGCAACCACTCACGGACGCACTTTAACCCCAGATGATCCGTTCAAACTGGCAATTTGGCATTTTGAAAAAAAACCACAAGTGTTGTCCGAATCGCAGCTCACCGCACGTGAAGCCCAAATTGCGCAGTATGTGGTCAATGGCTATACCTGTAAAGAGATTGGTAAGTTACTTGGTTTATCCCCCAGAACCATTGAGGTACATAAAGCCAACTTAATGAAAAAACTGGGCGCTCGCAGCAAAGGTGAGCTAGCCTCAAAGATTATTGTCATTAACCCTATGGCAGTCGCCCAGCAAAACTACTCCAGCTGAACTACTCTAGAAAAAATACTTAAGTAATTAAGTATGATTGACAGTACCCCTCAACTCATTCACACTGTTTTGCAACGCGTTAACGCTATCAAACGCTATACACCCAACACGGTAAAAACAAGGATTGTTACGATGACTACCCAAACTGTAAAACAACTCATCAACGGCGAATTTGTCGAATCAACCACTAGTGAGTGGATTGACCTGAGCAACCCAGCCACCCAAGAAGTGATTGCCAAAGTACCCCAAACTACCCCCGATGAAATCAACCAAGCTGTCGCGGCGGCTGCAGAGGCGTTCAAAACCTGGCGCAAAACCCCAATCAACACCCGCTCGCGCATCTTCTTAAAATACCAACAACTGATTCG
>PEAW01035084.1_pt1 | contig 13374 bp, 5 predicted proteins | sample 1430331 | NCBI WGS metagenome assembly PEAW01 (sample SAMN07709108, study PRJNA374926) | Mollusc metagenome, whole genome shotgun sequencing project. | isolation source: combination of 3 Haliotis diversicolor samples: VC2003, Pt131, and Pt118... | host: Haliotis diversicolor | place: China:Guangdong... | reverse complement strand
TGATCGGAAGCGAGCTTTCCTCGGAAGCCCAAACCATTTTGTCGGGAACGATCAAAGAAAAATTTGAAAATTCGTCTCCCGGTCAGATTTTGCAAGGGCTTAAAAAGGCCGAAAAGGAAGAAGAAGAGATGAAAGAGCTAGACGATAAGGCGAGAGTTTTGGAGGCGCAATCCGCTAAGATGATGGAGAGGATCGCGGATTACGTTAAAAATAAGACGGATAACCTCACGGACAGGGCGATCAGAATGGAAGCTCAAGATCAGACGGTCGAAAACGCGAGACGTATACAAAAAATCATAGAAAAGGGAGAGATCAACGCCGTGAGGGCTGAACGAGAGCGGGCCAGACACCCTTTGGAACCAGAAGCTCCGGAGGATGTTTTTGGAAACGAGCCTTCCACGTTTGGTTTGGTGGCTCGAGGAAGCAAGCAACATAAAAGGGAAGAAGAGGTGATTTTAAAATCCAGGCAAGACAAAGAGGTCAGGAGAGAAAGGGACAACCTTTCTAAGCAGTTGTTAGCGAAACGCATGGAGTGCGACCTCTTGAGAGAAGAAGCCGACAAGCTGTTGGTCAAGAACAACGCCATGGACAAAAAGAAGGCTACCATGGATTTAGAACTGAAGACCAGAGAAGAAAAGGAAAAGGCCATGGTCAAAATTATAAACGAGAAGGACAAGCTGGTCGAAGATTTGAAGAAGCAGATGGGAAAAATGACGGAGTACGTGGGGAAGGCGGCCAACAGCCTCAGACTGTCGGAGAAGGATAGAAAGAAGATGTTAACTCTCGTGTCCGATATAAGGAGAGGTTCAGATTTTTTGTCGGCTCACGAGAGAAAGGCAATTTTTAGCGACGAATTGGATCACTTTTTTCAAAACTTTGGAATTCTCAGCCAAGAAGTCAATGCCGCTCTAAACCGGCGAGATTTTACGCACATGGCCTACGAGCAAGTTCTCGCCGAAGAATGCGTCAGACCCACTCCGATTTTCGATCGCGTGCAGACCAAGAGACACCTAGCCATGGTAAACGAGTGGGTTGAGTTTCCTTGGATGAGAGACTCTTGGGTAAACGACGCGGTAAAACAAAAAGAAGACGAGGATAGCGGGGCCGTTTTGGTTCATGCCGCCGATGAAATCGCCGAGGAAGAAGAGGGACCGATAACCGACAGCAAAGAGTTGTACGTGATTAACGTCAATCCCATCTCCACGAAAGATGCTAAACAGATTAACAAGTACATACACGACCAGATCGACATCAGCACCAACACGCCAACCGTTTCTAATCGCTTCATGTCCGTGAAATTCAAAAGCGTGGCTCAGGTGCGCGAGAGTCTGGAGATCTCGTGCAAAGACAGTTGGGAAAGCTACGTTCAGACCACCTTCATGTTAGGCAGGGAACGTATCAGCGTGGTAGGACACAAGATCCCGCCCAGAATCACTCCGAGAACTTTAGTTTTTTACACCAAGCCTTTCATGAAGATTTTTGAAGGGGACGAGAACCTTTCTACCGAGATCATGGAGGATATAATAAACGTCATAACTCTAGAAGACGATCCCGGTCAGGTATCCGGTCTGAGAAGCCTCAGCAATCGTATAGTAAGACGTGTCATCAAACCGTATATAAGTAGAGAAGTTCGCAAGGTTAGACGTTCATTTTTGAAACGATCACGGGAAAGGAAACAACTTCCAATTCAACAAGAACAACTGCCGCAACTATCCGAACAACAACAACAACGTTATGCCTTCTTCAGACTTTAGTGTCACGCCGATTCGTTTCGGAATCGTTCTTCCCAACAGGGCAACTCCGGGAAGCGCTGCTCACGACCTCTTTTACGAAGCGGGAGCCCTTCCTCTCGTTATAGCTCCCGGAGAGACTGTTGAAGTAAAGACCGGATTGATGGTGACGACCCTTCCTAAAGACGGTTTTATGTCCGTACACGCAAAGTCAGGCTTGTTCGTCAAACGCGAAATAAACGTGAAAGAGATGAAGTTTTATTTGGGAGAAGAGGTTGTCGTTTTCCTTACCAACCTAAACCAGGAAAGGAGTTACACCCTCAACCCGAGAGATAAGATGGCTCAGCTGATTTGCAGACCTTGCGACACGGAAGAAGAGATTTTTTACTTATGCAAGTACGGCCGGGAAACCAGCAACACCAAGATAGATACCATACTCGCGAACGAAAGAGGAACTTTTGGTACGACGAATTGTATAAATCCCGGAACTTTCGGATTGGTGAAACACGATCGCTCAACCAGGAGTAAAAATCGTCTTGCCGAGAAAGCCCTGGCCGGGGTTATCGATTCAGACTACGAAGACGTGCTGTACCTTTGTTACCACCGTAGTGCCAACGCACCAGTATCTTCTAACGGAGCCAGGATGTTTATTTACAAGTATGACCAGGATGTTTATCTGGACGGAAAGAAACCCTCGACCGTACGATCTGGGGGATTTGGATCTACGGGATTTTACTAATGAGCGTGCTTTCATTCAAACGCTTTTTTTGATGTAATAAAAATACAAAAAGAATGAATTATATTGTCATGATTTATTTTTCAAAGATTTGTATAACAGCGAATAATTCTCGCTTCAATTATAACGTCGCACCAATTTGTAGACAGCGGTGACTATAAGTCCCAGCGCGACAAAGGATCCCACGAAGATCGCTGTGTTTAAGGAAATTACGATAAGTAAATCTCCGAACAAAAGGTGGGGCACTTTGTGGTACGGGACGTAATGCATATGCGTCTTTGTGTGAGAGCAGGGATCGGGTTTAGACTCCGGCACGGGAGTTGTTACCGCCGCTACTGGATTTGTTGTTGGTGATGTTACCACTCCTATCTTGTACGGATCGTCTCCTTTCATCTTATACCAGTGGTGAGCTTTCTCGAAGTTACGATGTTTGATCGGAAGGCTGCTATGGGCATAATTAAACTTGATGACTTTCTGGGCCGATCTATCGCAGGAAAAAAACAAACCCTTTGTTTTGGGGAAAACGGGCGTTAAAATCGGAAATGATACTGGAGTCGTACGTCGAATTGATCAACACGTCGCTTCTAGACGTGAAGGGCACTCTCATAGTTTCGTTGGTTAAGACGTTTTCTTCTCTGTCCGTGTAGATCGGATGCATACGCATAAACGAAATGTAATCGCTGGGTAATTCTTCACGCGCGTCCACGATTCCACAGCCGAAGTGATTTATCGTTTTGAAGGTGAAGATCTTGTCGTGATCGGTTTCAGTTTCGTCTTCTTGATTGTAATCGGCCTCTGCGCGAATCAAGCAGTGCATGGGAGTGAGAGCGGGTGTCTTATCGAATCCCGGTATGGTGATACTGTGTCGGAAGAAGTTGTTTTCTACCAGTTCGCTCCTGTCAATTCGCGAAGGCACCATGAGAAAATCATCTCCGTAGATTTCATTTTTCTTTAGAAGATCTTGGTAAGTGAACGCCGCTCCGAAGCCCTTAAAATCGTATTTCCCGCTGCTGTCACTTTCGATCAAGGCGCAAGAAACTTGACAATTTGTGGAATGAGGTTTGCACGGTTCCCCGTTAGCGTCGGTGTAATAAACTCGCGTCTCTTTCCATTCTTCTTTGAAGATGTGGTTCATGAGAGATTTTACCGTCGCGCTGCTTTCCACTTTCTTAGTCGCTTTATCGATACACGCCACTTCGCCCGAGGTTACGGCGAGACGATACGGGTTGATCGTAAATCCGTGTTCCCCTATGATAAAAGGCCTGGTTCCTCTCACGATTCCTATCAAGTGTTTGTTCAATCCGCACACGACACCCCAGTTATCTCGCTCGCAGCTAATTTTCACCTGCCCGTCAACGGTGAGGGACAGTCTAGGCTTTGGCGGAGTTTGTTTGCAGTAATCGTCCATGGAAGTACCGGTGAGAGTGAGCACATTTTCTTCCAAACTCTTGAGACCGTTGATTTCGCACTGGTAAACGTCAGAGGCTCGTTTGATTCCCAACTCGATGGGAAAGGTGACGATCACTCCGTCCTTTTCGTCGTCGTCGACATTTTTAGCTCTGCAGTAGTTGGGTTGTTTTTGACAGGAGCATTTGTTTTTAAACATGACGCTCACGACATCTTCAAATTTCTGTCCGAAGTAATCCACGCAATGCAATTCTGGTTTATTTTTACACCATTGTCCCAGTTCTCTCATGGTATTCTCTCCCATAACTTTTCTCACGGCGTCGTATCTGCACGGCTCTGGAACGGGGGAGTCTTGAAAGGCCCTCGCGTGCTTGTCTATCGGTAAAAGTACAAACTTGACATGGTCGTGTCTCAAGTCGTAAAAGAAAACTTGATTAAGCGGGATGACGGGGGTGAATGATTCCCCTTTGGCTACATTTTTAGTCACGAGAACGTAATCGTTGCACTCGTCATTAAACCCCGGAACGAGGTCCCAGCCGGCTTTATCTCCCGTTTTTGAAATGAGCGCCACGACCACTCCGGATTCCGGGGCGGTGAAGTTTTGCAGGGGCTTAACGTATTGATAACGTTGGTACTGATTCATATGCGTCATAATCGTCTTGGCGTAATCCAACATCACTTTTCGATTGAAGGGTATGTAATCTTCGTTCTCCCCGAAACTGATCGCCTCGAGCAGGATCGTGTCTTTAATCAAAAAAGGTCCGTGGTTTTCTTCGTCCGTGAGATGAGGAGTATACCACGAAAACAAAGGTTGAGATTCTCGCTTGTCCCATAAAGATTCGCACGTCGCATCTCCTTCACTACAGTTTTTAAACCTGATGTTTCCCAAGGTCGTGACGTAGGTGGGACAAAACTCTTCTCCTCCCCAGCACGGGCTCACTTCTTGATTTTCTTCGGCTCGATATTTTTTAGAAATGGAGTAGAAAGTGTTTTTGTTTTCAAAGTCGCACCAATAAGGTAGAGACGTTCCTTGATTGCGGGCGTAGAGATCTCCGTCATAAATCGGTATACCGTTTTTGTAAATCTTGAGGTTCGTTTCTATGTGTTCGCTATAACTCGGATACTTCCCCACCGCCATAAAGTCCTTTTCCGTGCAAGCGAGCATGCCCTTTTCTCCGCTCACAGAAGTCAACTTGATTCCGATCTGAGGGTTGAGAGAACCCCATCCCACGATGGCTCCCGGAAAGGCCCACGCGGTCAGTTTTGCTTTACCTTCCCAATAAAAACTCCAAGGGCTTCCTCCCACGGCTTGCACGTAGTTCTTGACGTTGGAGTTAGGAAATTGCATGATGAAGGAAAAAGCGTTTCCTCCGTGAACATTGCCGTGGTTTACGAAGTTTGAGGCGAACGGAATCTGCGTCACGATGTTTCTAAAAGCTTCAGAAAACCCATAAGTGGATTTTAATTTACTTCTATAGCTAAACACTGAATTTTCAAACACAACAGTTCCTCCCGGCTGTATGCGTGTTACTACACGGACGTTCATCACCCCATTTGCTATATCGACTTGCTGGAAATATATTCCGGCTTGTCCTCGAGTTATAGAAAATATCGCGCAACATATTACTAGTATGCATAACACCACTCGCGCAGATGAAGAAGAATGAGAAATCATTTTTCAACGTTTACTTTTTATTCATAATCAAAATCAAACAAACTAACACAGCAATAAGTCTACTCGCCTATGTCATACAAAAAGACGGCGTGTATGCAAAAATAGCGTGTGTCACACGCCCGATTTTCTTTAGCGCATGTATTCTTTCCTAACCATGCACTTCAGTCTCTTCCTCGCCTTTTCCGACTCCACGGTTCCTTCTTTTACGAACAGCGATTTCATGATTTCGCTGTTAGCACTCTGCGCGTTCTGCGGTTTATCAGCTCTCGTTGCCCAGACCAGGACTGCGGCCTTGCTGTTGTCTTCGTCAAAGATCAGCTTCTTGGAACCCTGAGTGGTGAGCGACTCAAAGTTAACAAACACCTTGTCTTTTATCGTCAATCCTTGCGCGGAGTGAAAAGTTTGCGCCGAGTCCGGGATGAAAGGCGACGGGTAGGCGAACACGTGAGAATCGTCCCACACGCACTGCTTCTGTTCTTGAGCAACGTCTTCCTTTTTCACGGTTGCGCTGTTTTTCGTCCTGTCGTAAAACAGAACCTTGGAAACTTTGCGTCCGTTGCTAAGCTTGACGATCACGTCGCTGCCTTCCGGTCCCGCTCCCGGCTGCCAGAGTGGAGGGAAGTTCATGAAATCTCCGACCGCCGTCAGAAAACTCTTGTGGTAACAATGTTTGTCTCCGTCCTGTTTGGTGGGCATGTTTCTCTTAGTCATGAGTCCAAAGTTTCTCTTGCTCGCTTGAGAAACAACGCTCATTCTTCCCGCCCCTTCCTGATTGTTGGCCCTCGATCCAAAAATATCGTGCCAGTTTACCTTTCCATCATGAGGTTCCGAAGAAGCGATAAGCACCTCTCCGACTCTCATCACAATTTGACTTTCTTGTAAAGCGTTGGTGTGTTGAGTCAAAGCCCATTGGTTGATCTTTGTCGGGGGGTGCGTCTTGGCGGATTTGTAAAAAAAGTTTTGTTGATTGATGGCATCATACTCAATCTTGCGTCCCAGACCGCCGATCGCTTCATGGTTGTGGTTTCCGAGGAAAATCAAAGACACATCGCCATACATCTCCAGCTGCACCGCCTTGTTCGCGTTAGTGAGCAAGCGAGATCTGAAAAAGGGGTTCTTGTGGCAGTAGATCGTAAGCTTTTCCTCTCTGACCCATCTCTTGTTCACGTTGATGATTTGCGTGATCATGGTTCTAAAAGAATCTAGAAAGGTGCTGATGTTCCCCTTGTACTGCGCGCTTTTGATTTCGTCAACGGTATACACGTAAGCCGAAGAAATTTGATGCATGATGATGTTTTCATCCGTCGGGGGTTGACCCGCCAGGCGTTCGTCCAGGTTCCCGATCATCTCCATCTCCCCGTCAACGCTAGAAGGTGGCGCTCCCATCATCTGTTCGAGAGCCTGCGTGAGCAAAAATTGATGCACGATTCCTCCGTAGATCAAAAGTTTAAACCCGGCGCTGGATCCCGTGTTGTTAAAAGTTTGATCTTTCATGACTTCTACCACGGTGCCGGTGACCCCTCTGGGAACAATTTCGATCTTGTTGTCCAACTTGACTATAGATTTTCCGGCGGCAAACATTCTTTTTCTTTTGAAAGTCATGTTCAACTGCACACACTCTTCATTTTCCAGAGCGCTCAGCAGCAACGTTTCCATGTTGTAAGATCCGTCAATATTTTTCACGCCTTTACCCTCGAAATCCAGCGTGCTGAAGATGGTCACCGTGTCGCTGGCCCAATCGTATTCAAACTTCGCCAGTTGATCTCCGGCCCTCGATGAATTACACGCCTTTTGAGAGTAAAGTTTCCCAACCTCCAGGTGTTCCACGATCCCGGCGCACTGTTTTCTGAGTTGCATGTGGTCCGTCCTCGTAAGAGCTTTGGCGGCCGGCATGGTGATAAAGACCTTGGTTCGTTTGGGAGGCGTGACGCGAACAGCCTCTCCTTCGTCTCCCCTTGTCCAGTTTTCTCTGTCGTCTTTCTCGATAGCTTCGATTTCAATTTCGAGGTCCAATTTTTCATTCTTCTTCTTTTCGTCTTCCTTGACAACCTTTTTTCTGATCGCCTTCTTCTTGGGTCTTTCTCCCACAGCTTCTTCTATGGCCACCCCTTCCGCCAGCTCCGCGGTTTCACACGCAGCGTCTTCTTCCGCCTGCGCCAGTTCTTCTCGTTCCCTCTCATCAATTTCGTCTTCCCTTTTCTGCCGTCTCGCCACCGTGCGTTCTAAGACGATCATGTCTCTCCTTTTCCTGTACACCTTGTCTTTAAACCTTCCCAAATTTGAGTCGTGTTCCGCGGAATAATTCAGGGCGGAAGACGTGTCGCCGACATCTCTTTGAGCCGGTAAAGAATCTTCTTGCACGTTATGATGATACCTGTCCATAATTTCGAGGGGGTGAGACCACGGCATCCACTTTTCTCCCATGCAAAACTTGTATGTTTTCTCGATCTTTTGCTTCCAAGCGGCCTTCTTTCCGATTAAAGTTTTCGAAACCATGCGTATGTTAGACAGTCCTCTTTCTTCCACGCCGTACGGGTTTTCTTCCGTCGAGTTCTTGGCGCAGAGGGGTTTGTTGTTCGAAATGTCGATGATTTTATCAGAAACGGTCAAGATGTCATACACCGGTATGGTAGCCCTGTTGCTCTTCACCATACTCGCCATGTAATCGTGTATGTCCTTGTGCGTGCCGTGAAACCTCTTTCCGGTGGGACAGTGACCCGGGTCTCTGATCTGAGAAGACATCTTGGCGTTGAATCCCAAAGTTTCCACAGCTTCGTTGGTAAACTGCAGGTTGTTTTCGATGATGAGCGGCACGACTCTGGTAACATCACTCAAAGCGCTGTCTTGAGAAGCCTGGTTGCGTCTGAAGAAGTTTGCACGCACGACCGTGTTATAGTTGTTGCTTATGATGTAACTAAGGGCGGATTGAGAGTTCACCGCTCCCAGTTGCGTGTCACTCCCGCTTGAAAACCAGCAAGCCGGTCCTAGATGATGATGGGGCGGGTTGTACATCATGTTCGTGATGACGGTCATGACGGAGTGGAAAAACAACTGATACAGAGGCGTAAGTCCGTCTTCCTCGACCATCATAATATTTTGCTGAGACATGATGGGCGGGAAGTGGTTGTTGTTCTGGGAGGAGTTGCCGCTGCTGCTGCTTTGATTCTGCGACATGCAGAACCTTCTGTAGGAATCTTGATCGCACACCATTTCTTTTATATTTTTTCTGAGCAGGCAGTTCGGTCCTAGAGGTTTATCGTGAAACATCCCGGGAACCTTGTCTCTGTCTTCCTTGAGAAGCTGTTTGAGCTCTACCTTGGTGGCGTACTTCAACTCCATCTCGTCTATGTCGTTACACCACTCAAAGGTCGCCTCCGGATCTTGGTAAAACTGATGACTTTCCGACAGGCCTCCCAGTCTATACTTGTAGTCTCTAAAGCGCACAAAATTATTCTTCACTTGCATGAAACTGAGAGCCACCAAAGGTCTCAAGGACTTCAACATACAGATCGTCAACTTTCGAACTTCTTGCCCCAATTCTTCTTCGGTCAAATTCATCCCTCCCTTGATCAACTTTTCTTGCATGTTGTACAAGAAGGCGGCTTCTTCGCTTTGATCCTTCTGGGAAATGGTGTTGATCATCTCTTGAGCGTCAGGCATGGAAAAGGGTATGCTGAGAGTTTTAATCAAGGTCTTGCACGATTGTTCGTGACTCCTGCACTGAGGATGGTTCATGTTAGTCATCCCTCTCGTGTATCCTTCGCTCGCCGCGTTAGCCGTGCTAGTCGTAAACATGTCCATACATCTGCTCTGCATGTTTCTCACGGACACCGATTTTCCAGTCCCGGCCGCTCCCACGGTAGCCATCATACAAACGTCAAACACGGACGTCGGTGAAAAGTTCTCGGGAAGAAGTTTGTACAACTCTTCATCGCTCAAATCCAGTTTGACGCCGTTCTCGTCCAGAAGCTCTCTCATGTAAGCCTTGATGAAAATCGCGAACTCCTTGTTCCTCTCCCTCCTTTCGTCCGACTTGTTTCGTTTGCCCCTTTCTATAGTTTCGAGAAAGATCTCCTCCGCTCTAAAATCGGATACCGTGTAGTCTACTATGCGCTTCATGACTTCTTCGGGCGTGTCCCACTCCGGCTTCAAAATCGTCTCGGAGACATCTTCGTGAACGGTCCCGTTACACAAATTGGCAAAGTCTTCTTCCTCCGTGGTCTCCATCAATTCTTCTAAACTTTGTGCCACGACGATATCGTGCTTTTCATCGACGCACATACCTGTCTCGCAATCAGAGTTGCCTTGTGTCCCCAACTCATGTGCTCGTTGGTGCTCAGCGTCAGTACTGTCTTGCATGTTAAGATGTTTTTCTCGTGAAAGTGAGAAAATCTCTGCAGCGGCTCCCAAGGGTTGAATGAAACACACTCGTCGGGTATCGTGATATATATGCCTCTGAGATTGGTGACCGGGTGTTCCACGGACTCTTTATTGATCTTCTTGTACCGCTGAACGAAGTAGTCCTCGCTTCTCACGATCAAGATCTTGTCAGTAGTGCTCTCACGCTTGTCTTGTAAAACGCGAACGGTGGTCTCCTTGGCTGCTAATTCGGCAGCTTCTTCCAAAGTGCACTTGACGGGAGAGGTTCCTAAGTGTACTTTGTTAAAGTAAGGCCTGTCTTTGTGGTCGATGACTTGTTCCCGTATAGCCTTCAGCACGATATTCACCACAACGTCTGGGATCCCCGTTTGAAAGTCTAGCGTGAAAGCGACGTGGGGAGAAAGTGACAGAGCGGTGAAGGTGCTTCCGTAAGTAAAAACTGGATAACGTTTTTCTGACTTTGTAAAATCAAGTGTGACTTTGCTCGCCATGTTCCAGACTGATGATTGTGAAAAATGAATTCGTTTATATAACCCCGTGGAGGATAACGTGCCCTACCTAGAAAGTTAACAGGTCTTGTACAAATGTTGAACATGGGGGTTACCTTTGCTCGCCTCAAACAGATTGAAAAAAAATACAGCTCGTACGTTTTTCTACAATTTTTATTTACAACAAGAAAAACACACATGTTGCGTTTGAAAAAACACGCAAGATTAAAAAAAGCGTTTGAGACACGCAAGGGTTAGCAAAGACACGCTTCCCGAGGAGTTTCTTCACGCGCTGTCGTACTCCTCGCAGTCCATGGGAGCCTCGTGAGACACCTCTTCTTCTTTCTCCATGGGAACCTCGTCACACACCTCTTCTTCTCCTTTCATCTCTTCTTCTTCTTTCGTCTCTTCTTTCTTCTCAACTTTGACTTCGATCGTTTCTTTGCTCACGTACACCGGCTTGAACTCGGGAAAGGTGGGTAGTTTGACGCACCATGAAGCAAACTCGTCGTGTCTGTCGTTCAGGGTGGCGTGCTCACTCTTCGTCATAAACTTGTTCTGGGAGTCCCGTTTTTGCGGTTCTTTTACTGACTTCCACCTCACATCGTGTTGACTTTCTTCGGGTTTCACCGGTACAATCTTGGGAAAGACGCCGGTTCTTGAGTGAGTGGGTATACCGGCGTACGCCATGTAAGTTGCTTCAGACATACCTCCCATCCTTGATTCGTCAATCTTTCGCTTGATCTTAGATCCTCGCTTGCTGAAAAAGTAGGTCTTGTGTCTGCAGTCGGGGTAACCGCTCCTCTCGTCCTTCAGCATCTTGTGATTCTTCTTCATCACTTTACTAGACTCTTTCGTCAAGACTTCGTTGTTGTAAACAAGCTCAGGTAATTCATACACCAGCTTCTTTTCAGCATCTTTCTTGACAATGAGAAAGCCTCTGACAAGACGAGTCACGTAATCAAAGACGGCTGCTGATCTTGTCTTCCCCAACACGATCTTCATTTTTGAGTTCCACGCGTGAAGATGTGAAGCTGCATACAATCCAGACTTAGCGTTTAAAAGAGGAGGAGTGCAAAATGATATAGGAGGCATAACCAATTTTGTCACTTCTGTGGCAGCGATGTGGACATAGAGAGTAGAAGTGGTCACAGATCTGATTCTAGCGATCAGTTGCACCATGTCAGGAGAAGAAGGAGCGTACATATCACACTCTACGTGCATGTAAACTTCATCAAAAGCGTTTTTATCCTCGAGAGAGAAAACCCACACCCAATTTTTGAGTGTAGGCGAATACATTTGCTTTCTTACCGCTTTCAATCTGATCCGTGGTTTCTTTAGTCGTTTTGAGAATCTGTTTGCATAAAGGAACAACAAACTTGCCTTGGGTGTTTGCTTGGATGTTTTCAATGGCATGTGCCATGGTTTTCGTTTTACTGTACGCAGTTGCTATACAATTACCCCTGTTCACACTGTCAATCATGAGGGAGAGAAAAGTATCTTTGTCATCAACAATCACGATCTTCTTGAAAATGGCATCAAATTTGGGATCGTTGCAGACAAAGATCGGCGTGATCATTCTGACGTCCTTGGGTGGTAAGTCTTCATCGCAATCCTCATTATATCTTGTAGCGAGCACTCCTCCTCGTTCTGCACGATTATTAATTCTTTTTTTACATTGTCTCTCATTCATTTCGTTCCCCTTTGCGTCAGTTTCTCTTAGTCTCTTTTGTAAAATTAATTGCTTTTGTCTGCTGGAGTTTTGAACAGAAAATCCCATCATCCTCTTGCAGGAATCAACTTGATTTTGTGAAAATCCAGCGTCGATAAAAATTGAAGTCTGCGCTCTATCCAAAATCCATTCGATTCCAAACTCCATTTCAGGTGCGATATTGATCACTTCGTTTGTTCCCAATTCTCTGGCGTCGCTAGAAACTTTCATACCAAAGTTACCGTTTATGACAGCGACTTCATCAAAGATGCCCATGTGTGGGAACACGTCTTTGTTTTCTCTGATGTGATTGTGAAGCGAGTTTACCACCACAATCGAGATTGACGGTATGCCCTCTTGCATCTTTTCACTAGAATGAAACCAAGACCTATAATCAAAAAAGTGGGCGATTTCTTTCGCTTTTTCATTATTTTCCGTTATGTCTTGTATGTCATCAATTGCTCCTTTGTAACACATTGACATTTGAAAATTTATATCTTGACGCTTCACGCGCTTTCTCGTCTCAGAACCCTTTTTACATTTTCGGTTAAGATTTTCAATAACCCTTGTAGCAAACTGTTTGGCTAACAGGATTCTTGGAGAAACATATACCGCATTTTTCTTATGAATCAAGACGTTGTCCGTGATGAAGTTGATCACACCCTTTGTTTTTCCAGCTCCCATCTGTCCAGATATAATCACTCCTCTGTTTATATTCTTTTCCGTTCTCATTTTAACTCTCAGCTCAGTTGAAAGATTATCACTTTCTATACAGTTTATCTTTTCCCATACAGGAATTTCATTCAATTCTTGACAAGGCGTGGGAAGTAAAGGTAAATCTCTTTCATAATTCAATTCCGGCATAAACAGTTGACCAAACTCCTTCCTTTTGTCTTCCACATCAATCTTCAGCACGGTTTTGAGCATAGACAGCGCAAATTCTCCCTTAATCCATCCGTGTCGCTGTTTAGCATTTTTGAGCTTCTCGGTATGCTTTCTGACACTCTCATAGTATCCATCTTCTCCTTCTTTTAATTCGCACATCCATTTTACAACTTCATCTTCCGGTAGAAACTCAGTTAAAGACTTGCTGTAGTTAATGAAGTCAACGTTGATGAATTTCAGTTCTTCTTTGATTTCATCGCTCACCAAGAAATCTTCACATCTTTTTAAGATCAACGTTCCTTTTACCTTTGAAGGCTCTCGCTCCTTTTTACTTTTCTTTTCTTCTCCAACTTTTGCATCAG
>PEAW01040401.1_pt1 | contig 13856 bp, 11 predicted proteins | sample 1430331 | NCBI WGS metagenome assembly PEAW01 (sample SAMN07709108, study PRJNA374926) | Mollusc metagenome, whole genome shotgun sequencing project. | isolation source: combination of 3 Haliotis diversicolor samples: VC2003, Pt131, and Pt118... | host: Haliotis diversicolor | place... | reverse complement strand
GGCTTGGACTAGTTTTGCATGCTCTGTGGATTCTTCCACTACTGCATTCTTGATAGCCTCACCTAAGGAAGCTGAGGTTTTGAATTGTTCATCTAGATACCTTTTAGTAACCACGTCTCCATCGTCTGTGGGATCCTGTACTCCCTTAATTTGGAAACTGTTCATCAAGTTGAGATCTTTATGTACCTTCACATCACTAGCGGTAGAGACGATTACGTCTGCTATAAACCCTCCTGTGTTATTGGTTACTCCTAATGATAGTTCGCCGTCTTTGAATTGAATAGCTCCCGAATTGTTACCATGTTCCATCTGCACTATTGGGTTAGTCCTGTCTGTAAACTGGTAAGAAGTTATCCCTGGTGCTTGTACTGCTGTTCTCTCAAGTAGTCCTCCTGTGTAGTGTGTATCTCCATACTTCTTAGTTACAACGTCGTTATCATGGACAGGATCTGTAGTTATCTGTAGCTTCCCATCAATTACCACATCACTATAAAATTCAGCCTTACTGTATACTTCAAGCCCCGCACTACTCAATATAACTGGCGATACGTCCTTATAAGCAGATGGAACAACAGCGTTGGGGTGTAGCAAGTGTATATCATAGTCGCCCTCGAACCCTATACCACCTCTTCCACTCAAGCCGTTTAAACTTAGTATAGTTGATACTTTGTTCAGAGGGTCTGCCTTTATCTTCAAATTAATTTTAGGGCTGTTCGCAGTCAAGCCTAAGCCAAACACTACTTGATTTAGGGTAGTCAAGCGAACGTCTAGTTCTTGTATATCTTTAGTAACTACTTCTTCCCAAACCTTAACTTCAGTTGCGGGGTTGTCGCCAACTTTAGCAGGCGTCTTAGCTTGATATATTTTCTTGTCGTACCATACCAAAGCATTGGCTGGGTATTCCAAGTCTTTATTCCATAACCCCCCGCCAGTCTGTGCTAAAAACTCTAGTTGCTTTGTTATTACTTGGAAAATACCATCGAACGCCTCCGCTGTTGGTAGCTCTGTAAGTTGCTTTGTATATTCATATATTCCTTTCTCGAACACTTCGTTCTGCAGTTGGTCAAAATCAGAACTCAATACGTACTCGGGTCGTGCGTTCGGGTCGGGGTCTCTATAAGCTGGCTTGCCCGTCTTGGCAAACGTTTTAAACTTCATTATCTACATCCTCCTTTTCTTTACTTCTCATAATATAGTACGCCCAAGCAGGGCATTTAGTGGTGTCGCACCAATCCTTTTCTTTACCTACACAATCTTTGCATGGGTTGTCCATCTTCTCCTCCTTTAAGGGTTCAAGGTAATAGTTACTTTATCAAATTTATAGTACTTATCAAGTGTTGGTGGTAATAATGGAAGCTTGGTTGCGGGGGCGGACTTTAATACGAACTCTACATTGTCGCAGTGTAGTTGTGGCACTAATCCCTCCACTATCTCCATTATTCTACCTCTTGTTACTTGTTCATTAGCTAAAAATAGAACGTTGTTCTGAAAATGATTAGTTATTCTTGCAAGCAAGTTCTTCTCTTCAAACGCTCCTATCTTAGGACTAAGCGTTAAATCTAATGTGTAGCTGTCGTCTGCTGTCGCTAACGTATAGGCTATCGGCACTTTAAAACGCCCTTTATCTATTGGCACGTCCTTTTTAACGGTACCATCCAGCACAACACCTATAGCTAATTGACTAGCAATAAGCGTCTCTAAATCAGTTGAGGGTGGCAGGCTATCGTCCTTGAGTTGCAAAACTAAAGTAACTGTTCCATCGGCTTTGGTTTGATATCTCACCGCTAGCAACTCATCACTATTATTCATCAATGCTCTATTTAGTTTAGCAAAATCATTGTTCGGTGAAGCTACATAATCAGATATACGACTTCTTAAACTTTCGTCTGTCTCTTGGTCTCGTCTAGCTATACCCCATTCCCACGCTCTATTGTCTAAAGCACGTCCGCTAGCCGTCCTCCAGCTAATGCTATTCATAATCAACATCAATACTTGTCTCATATCTTCTGAGGCGGTCGATAATATCTCTATAAATTGCATAATAGGGGCGGACGGCGTTTGTGAGAAGTCGCCAATAACGGCTTGTAATTCTGTTGTTAGGTAGCTTTTCATATCATCTTTACCAATCGTTTGTAATTGTTCTTGAATATCAAACGCCATTGTTCACCTCCACGCTGTAATCTTGATTATTTAACTTCATCTTCACCTCGAACTTGCCTGTCCTGTCAACTCTATTAGTAATAACCTTGATATTGCGAACTTCAACTGTCGTGTCGTTTTCCTCTAGTGCTTCGTCCACTGCGTCTAAAATAGCCAACCGCAACCTCTCGGGGTTCGTTATATAACCGTAATCGATACCATCGTCTAAGTTAAAATAACAATCACCTTTGAAGCTTCGCAACCTGCATAATAAGTTCTGTTTAAATGCTTCCAGCCCTCTGAGAGGGGGCGTTATAAAATCTATAACGCCGTTTGTAACTTTATGAATTATCTTCATATTACTTCCTTTCTATGCTGTCGGCGGCGATTTCTACCGTTGCTATCATATCGTCTTCACTCTCCACCATTGAATGTGCAAAATCAGGGATCTTCTTGACGACACAGCCAGCCAAAACGTACCGTCTTGTTTCCGTTGCCGACACATTCTCGTGAACCTCCATATGAAAATAAGGATCGCCGTTGTAATTTAGTTCAGCGTTTAGCTTCTTCTCAAGTTCGTTCATTAGATCCGAACCTTGCAATACCCTTAGTGTAATTGAGAATATCTCGTTATTAATATTCTTTTTAGCTATTGTAGTGTTCTCATTGATTTTAGATAGCTTCCACTTGTCGCCGTCTCCACTCCACTGAATAACGGTGTTGTTCCCTAAATCATCAGTGTAATTTATAGGTGTCCCGCCCGACTTTTGAAACGCCACTAGCAATTGTGCGTGGGTTTGTATAAGTCGCTTCATTTTAGTTGCCATAATCTATTCCTCCTTTGTTCTATAATTCTACTGATAAATTGATTTGTAGCATATGAATAGCTCCACTGAGTTGTGCTACGATATGTATTTTGCTTGCTTTTCTATCTTGCCTATCAGCTTTGCTTTGGTCAGCGATGTTCTCTATGTAGATAACATAACCCGACTGTAAGTACTGGTCTTCAAAATTAGCTACTGGGAATGGTCGTTGTCCGCTCCACTTCAAACCGCCTGCTATGAAGCCAGCGTTCCTAAAGTTAACCATTTGCTGTTCAACAGCCGTATAAAATACGCTCATTCCATCGGGCGTTTGCGGTATCTTAGTTGGCGTGCTTGTCAATACTAAATAAAGTGCGTATTCAAGCTGTCTTTTCATATACTGCATATTACGTTTAGTATCCGCATAGATCCCGCCAATACCCATCGACTGTATGCGTGGGTCTACTCCGTTAACAGCTTCGTATGTATCTATTCCAACCTTGTGGGCTTGTTGTTTTAATTTGAGGCTGTCGGCAGGTATACTTGAGTATTCAGTTGACGGAGATATACCCTCTAGCCTTTTCCCATTCATTGTCGTATCGCTAGCATAACCGCTAAAATCGATACCAAACAATTTGCCTAAATACGCTCCTGCTACCTCGTCAACGTTGTTCTGTCCAATATAAAATATACCTTTTGCGTTATCTTGAACTAGGAATTGAAGCTGTGAGTTCGTGCCTGCTTGACTAATAATAGTACGGTTGTCTGAACAGAATACCATAACTAGATCTTGCAATTGAACAGAAGCTACTAAATCTGTTAGCTCAGCTAAAAATACGTTCGTGTTCTTTCTCATTGCGTCCGTCTCAGGAACGGCGATACATACGCCCGCAACTGTTTTTTTAGCTAACAGTCGCTTCAACATATCCGCTAAAGTCTCTCTCGACTTAGTGTAGGGTGCTTGAAAAATAGTCCCTTTGTCTAGTCCCAACACTGGTGCCAATGTACCACTGATCCCATCTGCCGTTACCTCATTCGTTTTATCAAATGTAAACTGTAGGCGTTGGTTATCAAAAAGGACGTTGACTGTAGGCATTGCTTTTGCTCCTGCTGACGTTTGAATAGAATTGATTGTGTCTGTGTTTGATGTATCACCAGTCATAAACAAAGTATCTATAGTTATTGCAAACGGTGTTGCGGACGACAAGACTACTTCATTTGTCTTCAAATCAGCACTAAACCCACTAGGTAGATTGCCCGCTATATCTGATATTATACTAAATGGAGTGTCTCCTGCTTTAGGTGTTACTGTTGTCGCTCCTTTACCACTTTGAGGCGTTATGGTTATTGTTGCATTCATTCCTGTTCTAGGCATTAAAGAGAATATAGAAGTCTTCCCACTTGCTTTAGGTGTTGTAACAAGTGCTAAACGTTGTGCTGTAGGGTCTATGGTAAGCGGGTAGGTAATAGTTAAAGCGTGCCCCTCAACGTCTGTGTTGGCAGTAAACCCCCGCCCGTCCGTTACAAACGCCTTGTTTATAGCACTAGCCAACTTGTCCACTGTGTCTATACCGTCAGCTGTTGGCAAGCTAACATCTATATCCACTCCATCCACTGTGAACGTCCAATCTTCATTTAATGGTGCCGACAAAGTAAAGGCAGGGTCGCCTGTCTTAGTCTTTAAGTTCGCGGCGATTAAGAACTCATTACCGCTTAAAATCCCATCTATATTGCCAACTGAAGTCAAATAAACTGTTGCTGTGTCCTCTTCCGCTTCGCCCGATCTGATTGTGTTTTCAATCTCAGTCGCTACATCTGAATACTCTTGTGCATTTGTCAGATCTATAGTGTAGCTTTCAACTCCCGAATTAGTAAAATTGAAGCTCAACGTTCCTTTCTTCCAGCCGTCTCTGTTCCTGCCATCAAGCAATTTAGAATAGATAGTCTGTGGCACTTCGCCACTATCAATATTACCAGCTACAACAGTTACATCACCGTTATAATCCAATGCTGACGGCGTTTGTCTAGCTATTGCTCTAAATACCTTAGTAACGTGTGATTGTTCACCGAATGCGTCCACTATTTGCTCATCTCGTCTTGTCGTTAGCATATAGTCAGGTGTGTAGTTTAGTGGGGCTTCTGACGTCAATATCGCAATGCTGTTGGGGTTGAAAGTGATATCGCTACCGCTAGTAACCGTGACGGTCGCCTTGACAAAATCTTCAATTGTTGCTCCCATATGGAACCTCCTTTCTTAAGAAAATAAAACATATATATATGTGAGTTGAGGACTTCGCCTCTATCTCTATTCAACATTGTGTCCAACTGAACCAGTCGTTCCAGTCGTCCCTGTGCCTGTGCCACTGTCCGCATTAATGATACGTGTACTTGATTTTCTGTTCACAAGCTCTTCTAAGGTCAAATAAACAGACACAACGCCCGTCTCATCTTTAGAAGCTCTAAATTCAGTGGCGACTAAGTTTTTCAAAGTGCCGAACGCTTCGTGGTATAAATTGATCTTTATAATATCTCCTTTAGCGTTACTGGTTATCATCTTATTGATCTGTCTTAATGTTGCGTTAGGTGTATCATCTGCGGAAAACATACTGGCTATTGTCCTGCTTGCTCTCGTGCCATATTCTACCATACCCTCCGCCTGCGTTCCTATCTGACTGACAGCCCCAAAGCCTCTTTGCAATTGCCTACTTGCTTCTGAGGGCAGGGCGTTTTCTAATAATGATGTTGTCGCAGGCACGCTTCTAAATAGATTGCCACCACTCTGTCTAAAGCCACTACTAGTTATCAGACTGGAACGGCGTTTTTGTTCTGCAGGTATAATAGCACCCTCTAAGTTAATCTTAACTGGAACATCTTGTAAATCAGTTATATAAAGCGTTTGTGATAACCCCTCAAGGCTTACGGGCGTTTGCGTATTCATTATTCTAGTTCTGACAAATTCAAAACTAGTTACTGATATCCCGAACGGTTCGCCGTTGATCTCCGCTTCAATAAGGGTCGCTCTGTCCATCCACTTTTGTATCAAGCCACCCTTTCCGCTAAGGGACGCTTCCTTAAATTTACTTACTTCCGAACCTATCTCATCTGTTACACTTGCCAACGCACTAAAGCCACCCCATCCCATTTGATCCGCCATCTTTTCACCTCTTGCAAAAAACATCATTATAATATATAATAATAGAGAAAAGTGTTATAAAAGTCAAGTAATAAGAACACTATAACCCCCTTGCACTTCTTGAAAAGAGAGAAAGTGCTACTATAAAGAGATCATTTATAGCGTTTCACTCATTTTCTTTTTTACTGGCTATAACTAACAAAACGACAAGTGCAAGGGGGTTGTAGTGTCTTTAGTAGAGGTGTTAAATGGAAATAAAAAAAAGAGGCGTGAGGCTTGAGATAAAAGTTGATAACGGGGCGATCTGGCTTCCGTTATTAGCGTTATTGAACTCGGGTATTCATATACCAATGTTAAAGAAAAGGCAACTTAGCTACCTTGCAATGATAGTAGGCTTGATGGGACACAAGACTGAGATTGTAAGGAACAGAGGTAATTTTGAGGGTGTAGATCGCCACTTTGCCCTTGAGTTGATGGAACGCACTATTAACTTGTATCAAAGGAATGAAGAGTTGAGAAAAGGAAAGTATGATGATGATATACTCGGGGCGTTCTATTTTGATACGTTCGAACAGCTAGATCTACCTATTCTTACTGACTTGATGAGTGGCAAGACTGATTTTAATGAAGCTGTCGCTAGTATGAAAGAAGATACTAAAGCCACTAATAAGAAGTACGAACGGTTAGCTAGAATAGTACGAAAAGCAACGCCAATGCTGGTGAATAAGCATATTGATAAAAACAAAAAGGTATATCAAATAGAAGCTAAAAAGGTTCTAAAAGAGTTCAACAGAGAGACTGCCTACCCCAAAACTAAATATCATATCCGCAGTATAGCTAAATCATTAGTCGACAGCGGTAAATACAGCGAACCTATGATTAGAACAGTTGAGGGTGAGGTTATACAACAAGTTGAGGCTAGCAAAACAGCCCTGCCACGCTTCGTTATTGACGGTGAAGTTATCCATGAGAAGTATAAAACGGCGGTTGTAAACAAGGCGTTCCGCAAGGCACTAATCCAAGCCAACAACACCAACTCTATTGTCGTTCATGGTAATTTGTTGCCCCAAGTACATAGAACGTCTATCTATAACGGCTATATGTGGTTGACAAAGAGAGATGATAAAGTACGTCCAGCCCATCGCAAAATGGACGGTAAGCGTATATCGTATGGACATCCACATAAAGCTAAAGACGGCTTCGACAAAGGGTATATGAGTACTATATATAATAGAATAGTCCATCCTGCAGAGGAACCGAACTGTCGTTGTGTATCTATCCCTATTCTACTGAGGAAAACAAAAAAGGGACTATAAATAGTCCCCTTGCAACGCTTAGTGCGTCTTTCCATATTTGAGTTCACGCCATAGCTTCTCGTCTAGATCGTCTCTAGGTATCAGATCTAGCTTCCGCTTGGGCGGTTCCTTTAACTGTTCGAACTCTCTTAAGACTTCATCTTCATAATAAGCGTCCTGTCTTGCTAATTCCTCTATTATCTCTTGTGCTAAACTCATTACTCACCTCTTGGAAAATCGCCATAAAACGCTGTGTTTTGCTTTATCTCTTCGTCTTCGTCCTCTTCTATGTACTCTTTATTCTCTATTAACGCCTTTATAAGCGTTAGATTATCATATAAGGCAACATTCATCACTTCAGAAAAGCAATTATAGTCCATATCCCACATATGCAACGTGTCGTCTATACTAAAATAGTCGTCTTCTAGTTTGAAGAAGTCGCACTTCTCAATATCGCAACCTTTACATTTAGTCTTATAATGTTTATTGGCTTTGTTATAAAGCCCTGTTATACGTAAGGTTATCTCTGTTTCATGTTCATAAAGCTTATGTTCTCTAATCAATGTACATAACACTTCATAATGCAGTTCTTCTTTGCTCAACTGTTCAATTACACTCTTTGTCATTTTACACCTCTTTTTATAAATCAAGTAGGACAGACGGGCGTTGTGAGACGAAAAGGTACTAACTCCCATTAAAAAGCAACGCCCTTCGCACTGTCTGCCCTCTTGTGAATACATAATACCAACAAAATAACAACCTGTCAAGTGTTTTTTTAAATTAATATCCATGATGATGTTCGGGTAGCCCGCCACTGCCTCCACCTTGAGAACCCCTAAAATGTGCTTCTAAGTCTTCTAATCGTTTGTTAGTCGCTGTCTCATAATTTTTAAGACTATTCGACTGATTATATATTTTGTTCTCCACTTCACCAACCTTACTAGTATTTGAGTTTATAACATTACCGTTGATTGTTATGTTTTGTGCTATTGCGTCCATCCGTTCGCTAAGTTGAGTTAAAATATTACTCGCCTTGCCGTCTGCTTGCTGTCCAACGCTCGTTATGTGATCTCTCAATGTGTTAGCGTCCTGCTGTGTGCTAGTCAAGGCGTTTTGTGTATCTGTTAAGTCCATAGAGGCTTGATCTTGTGCGTCTTGTATATCAGAAGTTTGAGACGCCAACGCTGATATTTGACTTTTAACATTACTGATAGTGCTTTGTAAAGCCCTCGCAGTGTTAGTAGCGTCTGTATCGGCTTGTCTTAACGTCTTTATCTCGTCTTCAATAGTGTTCATATTATTATTAGTATCATTAATCGTATCAATACTCTGTGTCAACCGACTGTTCACTGTATCTATTTTGTTAGTTAAATCCTGCACGGTATCCTTGATTAGCTTGTCTTCTTTTTGAATAGAAGCTGTCAATTGTAAGTAGCTACTATGAAGATCTGATATCGCCTTTGCGTTATCTTGTATGATCTTTGCGTTATTATCAATAGTCCCTTTTAGAATAGCGTTCTTGTTAGTTAACTCGGCTATCTCTTGCTTCAATGCGTCTATTTGCTTTGAATTAGAACCAATGTTCTGTTCGTTTTGTTTTCTTTCATTAGCGTTCTGCGATAGCATATTATTTATATTGGCTAGTTCATTTGAGATCTTAGTATCTAAGGCGTTCATTTGAGTGTCTGTTATATAAGTATTGGAAAAGTCCAACCACTCTGTCCAACTACCGTCCCCAGCGTCTGGTTGTGCCGTATTCTTATCTTTCATGCTACTATAAAGCTTACCTTGATAAATCACAACGCTACTGGGCGAATATAGTTCTTCCTCTCTCCACACGGCTATTGAATGAAGCCCCAGCCATTGTAAAATAGTGGTTATTACATAAAAGAAGCCGTTAAAATGTTCGGCTGTAGGTAGTTTAGTCAAGCCCTCTGTGAACGCCACAAGCCCATCACCGTACATTGTTTCATTAGCTTGAAGCTTGTTAACATCGTCCGTTATCTCGTTCGACTTGTTAACACTAACTTTGGTAGCTAATTGTTGGGGGTTGCTAGCTGGTAGCCTCCCGCCGAACACTTCTATCTTCTTTAAATTTGCCATTGCTTGTCTCCTTAATTTACCAAAGCCTCTAGGTAGTCTTCTGGCGTGTTCTGATATTCATATACTGTAAACTCGTGATCTGCGTTTGTCTCTGGTTTGAATGTGTGAACTTCATAGCCTTTATCTGAGTTATCTAAAATAACGTTCGTATCAATCACTGTCCCGCTGACTGTTATTGGTGTTAGATTAGCTTTTATAACGTCTAGTTTCTCTGTTATGTTATTGCATTCTATCACTTTATTGATAGTGCTGTCAACGTCTTTAGCGTTCTTTTCACTGCCTGCCACAAGGCTATCAAATAGAGAGAGAAGTAAGTTCAAGTCCCATCCAATACCAGTCAAGTTGTGCTTATTTGCAGTGTCTTTACCTTTAGCTCTCGCTTCTTCCTCTGTTAGTAGCAAGTTGTGGCGTTGCTTATTGATTTGTACACTATATGTAGCGAACCCTCTGTGGCTCAAATAAGCATTGAACAAAGCGTTGAAGTTGGAAGAGATGAACCCCCAACCCTCCTTTGTATCAAATATAGTTTTCTTATCCTTATTGTCTCTATCCATCAACTGTTCTCTTAGTTCGCTGTATCTATCATAACGTTGTTTTATACCCAGCTTGTCCCAGCCGTTCGTTTGCTCATCCATAAGCTGAATGAAGTTCAATATACTTAAGTCTTGAATACGCCTATCATTAACAAAGGCGTGAATGTGTTTGTAAGTCTCTTCATAAGAGGTTGCGTCCACTAGTCTAATCAAAGTAGCCATTCTAGTGGTTATATAGTTAGCTATAAGGCGTCTGTTCATAGCTTTATTACTGAATATAGCTTCACCGTTAGCGTGCCTTTTAGTCGCTGTTACTTCCCATTCTTTATCGCTTCCTGCCCAGTCCTTTATCTTATCCTTAACGTTAAAGGCAATATTGAAGCGGGTATAGGTATTCTGTTGTTTAAGCAAAGCCAGTTCATCTATTTGTGCTATACTTAAATTAAAACAGCGTTCTAATCTGCGTATCTCTTCTCTATTCTGCTTGTACGCCTTAATATCCTGAAGTTTAACTTGTCCATTGGTTACTTCCCTTAGTGCCTCTTCCTTGCTCTTATTGTACGCTTCGATCTCATCATACATATCTCTTGTTGCTTTCTCATTACATATCTTTATATCGCCTATAGTAGCAGAAGCCAATAGTTCAGGGTTCATCTTTCTAGCGTATAAATCAAACAATATCCCGTTGCGTTTGTAATACTGTTCTTCTGCTTCTTCGGTAGCTATGTGCCTTAAGTAGTACTTATCATAAGCTAAAGTTCCGTTGGCAGTCATATATAAGAAGCCTTGATTTTGAGTTAAGACTTTAGACTTCAAACGCTTAGCTATTTTGTTCTGTCTTGATAATGCAACGCCTCTTTTGACAGTCGCCTCGTATTTTAGCTTGCTATGTTCAGTAAATACTCCGTTAATATTGAACTCGCCGTTCTTCACTCTATCGTCTCTGTAGGTAGTGTATATCTTGATTTGAGTGTTTGTATTCAGTCCTTTAGCTTCGCTTACTCTAACCCTTGCTAGCACTTGCTCTAGCCAGTTATCACTGTGGACAAATCTACTCAAAATCACTCTGTAAGAATGAACGGGAAAATCATATGAATAACCTACAGCTGTTGATGGACTGCACAAACTAATGATATCAGCGTCTGTTCTCACTGTGCTATCTCTTTCATCTGCCGTTACTTCTTCAATCTTCAAATTGGCTGTCTGAGGGCGGTTGCGTATCATCTCAGCGAACGCTTGAAGTTGCGTTTTGGAAGAGAATTGATATATAATTTTACTGTCTGCTGGCTTGCTCGCCACATCTTCCTTTAAGTGTTCATATAAGTATTCATTGGTTATTATGTTGCTAGTGGTGGCGATCACGTCCACATTATGCTTAAATTTGTCCTGCTTCACTTGGAATTTAGACAATTTGTAGTGCTTTTTGCTTACTTTACCTGCAAGCCCCATCAAGTATTCTATATTATAGTTCGGGGTTGCTGTCGTAAATAAAACAAGTGCGTTCTCTTGTGCTAGAACTTTAGCGAACCCCATATCAACACCCGCCTGCTTGCCTATATTCAATATCTGCGGTTCGTCAACTATAATCACAACCTTTTCTTCATTACATAAATCTTCTATAACGCCCTTTGATAATTGGCAAGATTTATCTGTAGTATAAATCATATCAGGGTAGCCTACAGCCCCCACTTTTTGATAGTGTGCAACGGTATATCCGCTGTACACTTCCTCTCTTTTGTTATAGTTGTCGTTTATCCACTTCACACGTGGGTTCACATAGATCACCTTATAGCCTTTGTTCAAAAAGTACAAGGGTATACGGGACTTGCCACTGCCAGTAGGTGATGTGAGAAGATTAAATTTATTGCCTAAAGTCTCTATATCAGAGTATAAAGTGTTCATAAAGGACTGTTCAGAGATATAACAATCTTTGTTTAGGTTATATTCTACATCATAGTCAGCGTCCTTATTCTTCAATCTGTCGCAATAACGGTAAAATTCGCTACTTTGCTGTGGTGTTGCTGTGGTTACTTTCTTCCTAGTGGGCATTTGTAGTTCAATTGGAATAGACTTAATAGCTTCCTTTAGAGTGCCTTTGAACGCCTTTAATAGCTCCTCTCCATAGTTCTCTTCTATCCAATCCTGAAGCTCCATTTTGGCTCCGTTAGGGTGGAAAACAAACGTCTTCATTGTCCATTCTAAATACTGAGGGAACGACACATAATACCCAAAGCGTGTCCTCTCATGATCAGTCGCCAAGTTCATTGTCCCGTTACTGAGGTTGGGTTTACAAGGCACGCCAGTTGCATAAAACAAGCCAATAAAAGCGTCTATTATGCTGTCGTTAGCCTCTACTCTCTCGCTATTTACACCCTTTCCAACTCTTAACTTTTTTGCGTCTTTGATGGTCTCCTCTACGGCGTATACCTCATCAAGTAGCTTCCCACCCTCTACTATCTTTAAGTCGTCAAAGTGAGGGGTTGATGAGAGTAAATGAACGGGCTTCACTGCCTTGTCGCAATAGCAGAAGCCGTGTCTCATTGAATAGAACACTAGCTTCTGTATAGAAGTAAAATAGTCTCTAGCGTCCGCATAATCAGTTATAGCTTCTGCTAAAGGGAAGTAAATTTTACCTCTAAATCTTGCGGGGTGGTCGCCTTTCTCTATCATATGCGACTTCGAATACACTAAAAAATACGTTACGCCAACTTGTTTTAATAAGCGGTGCAGTGCTTCTTCTTTGACGTCTATATCTTCCATATCATTATCAAAGTCGAACACTGCACACGTGATCTCTTCAAAGTCGTTTATACCTCTAACCTTACCACTTAAACAGTGGTCATAGTCAAATAGACTTCTTTTATTGCATAGCTCTTCCAAGCTATTAAATGTTACTTTATGATTGAAGAACTTGTTTGTTAAAGCTCTTCGTTTATTTGAAAAATTAATTGAAAACTTCATGATTTTATCCTCTTAAAAAAGTTGTTGTTATACTCCTTGTCTCTTGATTAGAAAGAAAAAAACAAAGCCAGCCCGTTCGAACTGACTGGCAATGCACAACCTCATCAAGAGTTATTTATAATAATAGCACGTTATATACCAATTGCAAGTATTATTTTCAATTTATTTAAACTTTTTTTATAAGCATAAGAAAACCCCCACTAGAACAGCGGGGGCGGAGTTTTATTCATGCAATAATTACATGTGCTGGCTGTCAAAACCTGCATAATCAATATATCATATTAAGGGTAGCTTGTCAAATAAAAAAAGGAAGTCCCTTAAAAAAGCAACTTCCCACAGTAGTGCAAATAAATAGAGTATATAGTTTTCGGAGAGAACGCCTTGTCTAATGCAACACCGACAAGACGCATTTAACAGTATATAGCGTTCTATATATCTTGTCAACACTTATTTTCAAATAAAATAAAACTGCCGAACCAACGCCGACAGCCCTTTTTGTACAAGGCATCCGCCCCGTAAATTAAAAAGCGAACGCAGGTATATATTATCAGCAATAAACACACGTGTCAAGCAGAAAGTGGGGACGAGAGTAGATCCTTGCTTCCCGTTAACTCTTAAGGTAGATCTCTTTTGCTCTGGAACCCCTAAAGCAATCAAGCTTCATGATCACATTCGCCGTCCGCTTGCCATAAAACCCTTCACCTATCGCTAGGGGGGGCATGCATAATTTATCTTAACACAACCACAACCACGTGTCAATTATTGTTACTATAATTAGTACGCACTAATTATAGTAACTCTTCAATATAGTATTACAACACCCCCCTGCACTTTATGTTTAGGTAGGTATAGTGGGCAAAATACACATAATCAAAAAATAAATATTTAT
>PEAW01003678.1_pt1 | contig 15550 bp, 13 predicted proteins | sample 1430331 | NCBI WGS metagenome assembly PEAW01 (sample SAMN07709108, study PRJNA374926) | Mollusc metagenome, whole genome shotgun sequencing project. | isolation source: combination of 3 Haliotis diversicolor samples: VC2003, Pt131, and Pt118... | host: Haliotis diversicolor | place... | reverse complement strand
ACAACTCCTTATATCTCGGTGACTCCCTTCGGTCGGGGCGATGCCCAATCCGCTCTAACCATATACGGCTTTGCTCATCGCTATCTCAAACCGTAAAACTAATAGCCTACGTTCTTGAAGCTGCTCAAATGTCGGTGGCCCAACTAAAACGAACGCGCCAAGCGGGGAGTTATAGACCGCACGATTAAACCGTTCTGATGTCATCTTCATTGTCCGTTTTCCTTATTCAGATAGTCAGACAGCATTCGAACACCACTACGAAAGAGGTCGTAAACGATGATGACTATGATCGCGTTAAGCATGGAGAGATGGTCAAACAGTTCGATGATTTCGAGCAGTTGCCCATGGGTTACGTATTCGTTCATTAGCTTTCATCGCCTCCAAACAGCCCACCAACAGGCTTGAGCTCAATGTCTGATTTCTGGTTTTGCGCAATCTGCTCATAGGGTGAACACGTCACAAAAAAGTTAGATTCGCCGTCCGATAGCTTCACCAAACAATCGTCGAGGTATTCCATCTGAACGCCGACTTTCTTTAGGAACACATCATCAAGATAAGACACACCTCTAGGTGTGGTGATTTCGAAATGAACATTCACGTAAACCACCTTTTTCTTGTACCAGCGCTCAACCGCTGAGACATAGATACTTTCAGAATTCGATAGTGGGAACCAAGCCGGAACCGAACCTACATCATAATAAGACCGATCATCGCAACCAGCGCCCGAACAATCAGAACCACCAGAACCCACGACAGAATGAACCGCATGGTTTTGATTAGGGCTCGTTTGACGGTTTGAAGATGAAACAGCACCTTGCTGCGAAGTTTGATGAGCTGGCGTTCCTTGCGAAGATGTCTCCTCAGAACCAGAAAAAATACCAATAAGCGCATACGTTAAATATCCCATTGAAAGAATGAAGATAGCCACAGCGGCTAAGAACTTAGGATTAAGAAAGATGTTCTTACCAAGCCCCGATTTAGTGATTTGCCCAGTCACCGTAGAGGCATAGAGCAAATGCACATCGAGAGGGACTTTCAGGTTGTAAACCACATCATCTTTACTTGGCACAGTGACAGTTCGAAGCGGGTCATGCTCCAATATTCTTGGCTTACGATTAGAAAAGAAGATCCCGTCTTTCCCTTTGTGTTGCTTTGCCAGCTCGGCGACGCCTTTTAACTCTTTAGGGATTTGAGCGAAGTCGGGCGTCAGTAACACAATGTCCCAGTTGTAGTGGCGATGCTCCATAAACGCGTTGTTGAAGTTCTCGGGATAGATGATGCGACCTTGCTCATCAAAGCGGGTACGTTGACAGTCATCGACTTCACCACGGTCTAAACTGGATGTATCTACAGTAAGCCAGCGAGAGTGGAAGATTTCTGAAAATCCTTGCGGTAAGTGAGGCTCAAAGTCCGTGAAAGGGCGCTTGTGTATGTTCGCCATCTTGAAGCCAGCATTGGTGGAATAGATTTGCTGACACTCATCGATGAGGATAAAGGAGCCAATAGGCGCCCAGCAGAAAAAGTACTTCCAAAGTTCGAAGCCGTCAGGGTTTCGAGAGCTAATGCGGATAAGGCGCGCACTATCGGGAAACTTCTCACCGAGTCTTTTCTCGATCACTTCTAAGGGCTGCATGCCATGGATGTTGGTAATACAGACTCGACCTTCACGAAGTGCCGGAAGTAGGTCAAACCATACTGCGCATGCTGATTTGTAAGAGCCGCCATGACCGTATCGAAATGAAGTTGCCATGTTATCACCAGTTAAAGAAGCGCATGACAAGCGAAGCGGCGAACGAGTCAAAGATAACCCGCAAGCCAGACGTTACCCCGTACTGAGTCAGGATGTAACGCACGTCAGAGGGAAGGGAATTAAAGTTACTCTCAATCAAGGTATAGACGCCATAGTCTGCCAGTAACGTCTGCGCGATCCTCAATGAAATCTGAATCGACGCGATTTTGATATCCAGCCAAATGGAGATGCACCACAGCGCACCATACTCGACACAATTAATGATCAGGTCAGGGATGTTTTGAATAAAGTCGAGCAGCGTTTGACCAACATTGGCAATGAACTCCAAAGCTGCGTAGATGTAATCCATGTTATTTACTCCTAGGACCAAACAAGATCCAAAGTGCTATCAAAGCGCAGATAAACAGCACCACTGGGCGAACGTAACCAGAGACCGAATCGAAACGTTGTAAACCCGATTCAACCGTGGTGCCTTTAACGGTGAATGACTTATCACTGAGTGAGCCGTTATTAAAATTGGTGCTGATAGAGACCAGACCTTTCACTTGGTCGACGTAATCTTGAATCGATTGACGCTTGTCGTGAATGGTTTCGTTTATCGATACGAAGTCATCTGAAGAGAAGATAACCTCGGCTACGTCCTCACCATTGGGTGAACCAAAGTTACCACCCTTAAGCAGTCCTTTGATGTCATCTAAATTGCCGTTCAAGTCGCCAACGGAAGCATCAAGTTCTTTGAGTCCTTTGACGGTTGCGTTGGTGTTCTTATTGACGGCGGTGGTGATGTCACCATTCGCTTGTTGGATGAGCGCTTTGGTGTTGTTGTAAATCTTGTTGTCGTTGATTTGCTGCTTTTGAATGGCTTGCGTGTTGCCGACCACCGAGGCTTTTAGGTCAATGACCGCATTGTTAATCTTGGCGTGGGATTCATTCACATCGACGTTTAAGTCATGAATGCCACTGTTCACGTCAGCATTAAGCCCTTTAATCGCGGAAAGAACTGCCGTGTCTGTTGAACCATCGGTGTCCGGGTCTTCCACATCTGGCTTGTCATTCACATCAGGAGGCGTGACCGTATTGGTGGAGTCATCGGGTAAGACGCTTGGGTCTTCGATGTCACCCGTAGGGTCGTCAGGTTTATGCTCTGGGTCGTCAGGGTTGTCTGGATCAAATGGCTCATCTGGACCATTCTTTCCCCAAAATAGTGTGCCGCCATCGCATTGTTTTCCAGTAAAGACAAACTGTGACGTGCAAGTCGTGTTTTGCGTAAACTCACCAGAATCCGCATCAGTACAAACTGTCACTGAAACCGGAGGACGACGCAGCTCACACCGAGTAGCACCGAAATCACCATAACAAGCGCCAGTTACTTCAGGCCCATAAACATACGCTGACCAATGAAGCAGCTTTTGTTCATCAACAGACTGCTTGAACTGGCAAGCATCCATACAAGAGCCGTCAGGGTTTTCACCAAACTCACATTGGGATTCACACAATCGGGTAGTCGGATTGTATTCCTGATTTTCAGGGCAGGTATCTTGAAACTCCCAGTTAAACCAAATCCGATGTTGAACCGAGTTACGAGTATAAATAACCGAAGCAGAAGGACCGATTTGGATAGAAATACAGTTGATGCCGTTAGGCAAAATCTTCCGAAGAGGAATGGTTTTATTACCCGAGGAATAACCGATATAAGAGCCCACACCGATGTTCGCACATTGGCGAGCAAGCGGCTCTTCAGCGCTGTTAACGAAGCTGGTTACCTTGGCATAAAAGACTTGGTTAGCATTTGCGTAAAAGGACAGCAAAAGTAACGGCAGGATGTGAAGTAGTTTTTTCATAGAACAACCAAGAAAAAAGGGAGCCGAAGCCCCCTGATTCACTGATTAGTGAGTATTGATGCCACTCACAAAGCCATGGAGAAATGCCCCCGCAAAAGCAACACCTAGAACGATAGCGAGAACATCCCCAAGTAAATTACCAGATATCGGAGGCATAGAGACGAACCGTTACTTACGAAGGAAGCCAACAATCATCGTTACACCAAAGCCCAGTGCCGCCATACCGATAAGACCTGCAACCGTCAACGATACGTTAGCTTGACCACTGGTTGTAGCCGCTGTGATGGCATCGGTGATGCCGTCAGCAAATGCAGGCGAAACCGACGCGACCATAAGCGCAGCACCCACCGCGACTTTCTTGTTTACCACGGCGCTTTTTACGTTATTTACAACAAGTTCTAGTTTTTTCATAAGAATTACCTTTTACTCATAAGGCGAACAACACGGCCTGACCAATGCCCAACAATCATGTTGACCAAAAGCACGCCACTTACATATAAGAACAGGTCGCTATTGAAGGCGACAGGCTCTTGATATTGATTGAAGTCAGTGACCGACATCATCACGTAAGAACTACAGTGCTGAGTAGATTCTCCAGTGGCTTGAAGCCAACCACGACGAGTAACATCGACACAAATAGGCATGGATTAACCTTGCGCTTTCATTGAAGTTTCAAAGTGCTTCTTGATTTCTTGGTCGACGGGGATCAACTCCGTCACAATCGCACCGGCCAATGGGTCGTCTGGGTTGATTTCCAAACGCAGCTCGTACTCACGGCGAGGAACAAGCGCGCCAGTGCGTTCAAGGAGCAGGGCGTAAGTATGATCAATCATCAAAGGTTGATCCCATTGCGGGTTAACATCACCCGATTCGCCAATGGTGCGGCGCTTAAATTTCTCCGAGTTAATTTCACGTAGTGGACGTGACACGTTCAGTTGCGCACTGTCACCACGCGCTGAGTTCCAAGTGATGTCCATGCCTAGAACAAAAACAGATTTAGCCATTTGTTAAGTCTCCAATATGTGAGTCACCAACTTGCCGTAGGTATCGGGGAAGGTGAATTTCGTTCCATCACGGACAAGGGAACCGACCACGGTTTCAATGTCACCCTCATGGAATTCGATTAAAGAGTTGAGGATTTTCCCGTACTGACGACGCATCCAGTGAGCCGAAGCCAACAGGTCTAACGCCGCGCGTTTGGTCGGGACAGGTTTTGTATTGAATTTCTTTGCGGTAGAAATCGACGCCGAGAAGTCATTCAGTGCAGCGAATGCACCAGCTGGGTTAAGCAGAACGTCGATGTTCCATTTTTTAAGTTCGACCTCGGAGCGGTACCAAACCAGTCCCGTGTTCGCGAGTTTCTGTTCAAGTGCCTTGTTGTAGACACGCCAGTAAATGCGAGAGGTACGAGAGCCAATCGAATATTGCTCTTTGGTGTAATCAGGACGACCATCGCGATAGCCCGCAATGGTGTGGTCAACATGCAGCACTGGACTGCGACCGCGTTCAGCCGTTCGAAATGCATTGTCATTCCAAGCCGTGCGCGCGTATTCACAATCAAAAATCCCGTCGTAATCATCATAAGCGAGGTCAACACGCGCCAATGTTTGCACACCCAACACGTTAGTCAGCCAGTCATGCAGTGACCAAGGCGCGCGACGCGCAAAGACATGCTTGCAGCCTTTACCATTAATCTGAAAATGCACCGTGTCATTGTTGCCACCGATACCAACGAAACCGCAGAAGTCTTCGCCATTCGCTGAGGTAAGTTTCATGGATTCGGTGTAGAACTGGAAACCAAGCCCACGAGGCGCAGAAAGCGACAAGCCCAACACTTGATTGGTGAAGATGCGTAGACATTCTTCTAAGTAGTTTCGGTAACAGATTTCAAAGGCGTCGTTGTACGCATTAATCTCATCTGCTGTCTTGGCAATGGTCGAATTAAACTGAGGTGGAGCAGGGAACTTAGGTGCCTTACAGTTACGCTGTAACAGAGATTTAGGTGCTAATCCTCGGTATTCCTCATGCTTATGCAGACGTTGAAGCGCGTTATGACAATGGCGTAAGTCCTTGACGGCAAATGTAAAACATAGGTAGTCAATATGAACCGATTGCTCATCGAACTTCTTGAGGATGTTAGTTGCAGTAGTCATCGAACACCCCTAAATCAACGCGCTCTTGGTAAGTGGTGTTGGTGATAGAAACCAACTCGTAAGATAGAAATTGAGACGAAGCCCAAGACTCAAGATGAGACATCGACTTAAGCAAATCCCATTCATCACAGCCTTTGACCAACACGGAAACCGTGTAATCAGGCAGCAAGTCGTAATAGATGATTTGAGCTTCGTTCATGATTAACGCGCCTCAGTCGCCTGAGAAATAAGAAGACGTTTTGGCTCTTCTTTGATGAAAATACGGATTTTAGCGACCTCGTTAGGCGTTAACTTGCCATCGCTCAACAGCTCGTTTAGCAGCGGTTTTGCTGATGGATGTTCATCAACCCACGTTTGGACTTTGGCGTAAGACTCAGCCGTAGCGTCCATGTAATTGTTCTGATAAAACAAGAACACCGCAGCGATGAAACCCGCGAGAAGAACTAAGCATGTAAATGAGTGATCACGTTCCATGGTTATCACTCCGAGAACATATTAGTGACGCCGTCACAGTTTTGATTAGTTTGGTTTTCAAGCTGTGAGTTAACCGTGTGGATCAATCGACGAGTCATTTCACAATCAGCCAGCGCTCGGTGCGCAGTTAAATCAGACACATCGACATGTTGTTGAGCACACGCGTTAGTCAGAGATTGCCACTTGTAATTTTCATGCTGGTCATTCCAAGCACCGAAGAACTCGGCGTACCAAAGCATCGCGCAATGAGGAACGCAGAATTTGAAAAACAAATCTTCAACAGATTGGACGTAAGCAGAGTTACATTGTCCATAGTTCATGGAAAGATTCGATACTATATATTGGTTTAAGCTAACTTCTTCTCTTTGAGCCATCTCGATTAAGCGAGCATGCAGGGTTTTAGGCATACGTAACGTTATCCTACCACTTGCAGCATCCTGAGGAGCTGCCATTGGCTCAGGAAAAGTAATACCTTGCTCAGTCAGAAGCTCATAAGATGTAATTAATGTATCCAGTGCAAGCTCTCGAGCTTCCTCGTAAGAATCCGCAAACTCAAGAACATCAGGGAACTCCTGAATTCTCGCTACATAGACCAATTCATCTTCGAAAACTTCTTTTCGAACAGAAATACTATAAAACTCTGGATCAAAACTATTCATAATCTTGCTCCCATTAAACCTGATAACTCAATTTGATATTTTTCAACCATTCTAATTGTTTGCACTACATAACTGAACTTCATTGGACGCTTGGGGGCATGACCACAGTCAATACTATGCGTCGTAAATTGATTGCTGGAAGCCTCAGTTAGTGCTTTATGTACGAAGACTTTATGACCTGCAGTTTTCCCTTCTTTCCAAGAAAAACCTAACTCTTCCATATACATTAAAAGGCCAGTTTTACCGTCACATGACACTGCTTTTTTACGCCTTTTAAGGTCTTCTAATATTTCAACTATTCTATCCATACTTCAATCTAGCTTAGTTGACACTGCATGTGGTGTCACCTAATTTCGCGTGTTTATATCATAACGATGAAAGAAACAACAGTTCTTTCTCTATCCAGTTCTTTCAATATGCTACACGCTTTATAACAACTCGTACAAATATGACAGCGCGAATGTGACAAAGTTCACTTCTAAATAGTGTACATATGGCATCAGCCCTCTTCTAAGTGATTGTTTAAAAGGGTTCAAATTATTAGCGATTACCAAGATATTGCGGAATTTACCCCCGTAATACAGATTCGGGGGTTTGACCTCCCGCGCACGTAGCGCAATCGTCCTAGCCCGTCCTCACTTGCTACGCGCTCTGGTCGGTAGGTCTCATCTGATATAGGAAAAGCCTTGCTCGACACTCGCAAAGCTTTGGTGCTGATAGTCTGATGTGTTCCAGTGGGTTTATGCGCCTTTGGTGTGGTTAGTCTCTGCGAGGCTGATTCTTGCAGGACGAGGGGCGGCTCTACATATTTTGGCTTGGGCAGTTAGGGACACTCGCCAGTCTAAGCAAGTGCCCAAGATCGCCAGTGGTGGGTGGCTCGGTGCTTCGTCGTCGCTCCACAACTCCTTATATCTCGGTGACTCCCTTCGGTCGGGGCGATGCCCAATCCGCTCTAACCATATACGGCTTTGCTCATCGCTATCTCAAACCGTAAAACTAATAGCCTACGTTCTTGAAGCTGCTCAAATGTCGGTGGCCCAACTAAAACGAACGCGCCAAGCGGGGAGTTATAGACCGCACGATTAAACCGTTCTGATGTCATCTTCATTGTCCGTTTTCCTTATTCAGATAGTCAGACAGCATTCGAACACCACTACGAAAGAGGTCGTAAACGATGATGACTATGATCGCGTTAAGCATGGAGAGATGGTCAAACAGTTCGATGATTTCGAGCAGTTGCCCATGGGTTACGTATTCGTTCATTAGCTTTCATCGCCTCCAAACAGCCCACCAACAGGCTTGAGCTCAATGTCTGATTTCTGGTTTTGCGCAATCTGCTCATAGGGTGAACACGTCACAAAAAAGTTAGATTCGCCGTCCGATAGCTTCACCAAACAATCGTCGAGGTATTCCATCTGAACGCCGACTTTCTTTAGGAACACATCATCAAGATAAGACACACCTCTAGGTGTGGTGATTTCGAAATGAACATTCACGTAAACCACCTTTTTCTTGTACCAGCGCTCAACCGCTGAGACATAGATACTTTCAGAATTCGATAGTGGGAACCAAGCCGGAACCGAACCTACATCATAATAAGACCGATCATCGCAACCAGCGCCCGAACAATCAGAACCACCAGAACCCACGACAGAATGAACCGCATGGTTTTGATTAGGGCTCGTTTGACGGTTTGAAGATGAAACAGCACCTTGCTGCGAAGTTTGATGAGCTGGCGTTCCTTGCGAAGATGTCTCCTCAGAACCAGAAAAAATACCAATAAGCGCATACGTTAAATATCCCATTGAAAGAATGAAGATAGCCACAGCGGCTAAGAACTTAGGATTAAGAAAGATGTTCTTACCAAGCCCCGATTTAGTGATTTGCCCAGTCACCGTAGAGGCATAGAGCAAATGCACATCGAGAGGGACTTTCAGGTTGTAAACCACATCATCTTTACTTGGCACAGTGACAGTTCGAAGCGGGTCATGCTCCAATATTCTTGGCTTACGATTAGAAAAGAAGATCCCGTCTTTCCCTTTGTGTTGCTTTGCCAGCTCGGCGACGCCTTTTAACTCTTTAGGGATTTGAGCGAAGTCGGGCGTCAGTAACACAATGTCCCAGTTGTAGTGGCGATGCTCCATAAACGCGTTGTTGAAGTTCTCGGGATAGATGATGCGACCTTGCTCATCAAAGCGGGTACGTTGACAGTCATCGACTTCACCACGGTCTAAACTGGATGTATCTACAGTAAGCCAGCGAGAGTGGAAGATTTCTGAAAATCCTTGCGGTAAGTGAGGCTCAAAGTCCGTGAAAGGGCGCTTGTGTATGTTCGCCATCTTGAAGCCAGCATTGGTGGAATAGATTTGCTGACACTCATCGATGAGGATAAAGGAGCCAATAGGCGCCCAGCAGAAAAAGTACTTCCAAAGTTCGAAGCCGTCAGGGTTTCGAGAGCTAATGCGGATAAGGCGCGCACTATCGGGAAACTTCTCACCGAGTCTTTTCTCGATCACTTCTAAGGGCTGCATGCCATGGATGTTGGTAATACAGACTCGACCTTCACGAAGTGCCGGAAGTAGGTCAAACCATACTGCGCATGCTGATTTGTAAGAGCCGCCATGACCGTATCGAAATGAAGTTGCCATGTTATCACCAGTTAAAGAAGCGCATGACAAGCGAAGCGGCGAACGAGTCAAAGATAACCCGCAAGCCAGACGTTACCCCGTACTGAGTCAGGATGTAACGCACGTCAGAGGGAAGGGAATTAAAGTTACTCTCAATCAAGGTATAGACGCCATAGTCTGCCAGTAACGTCTGCGCGATCCTCAATGAAATCTGAATCGACGCGATTTTGATATCCAGCCAAATGGAGATGCACCACAGCGCACCATACTCGACACAATTAATGATCAGGTCAGGGATGTTTTGAATAAAGTCGAGCAGCGTTTGACCAACATTGGCAATGAACTCCAAAGCTGCGTAGATGTAATCCATGTTATTTACTCCTAGGACCAAACAAGATCCAAAGTGCTATCAAAGCGCAGATAAACAGCACCACTGGGCGAACGTAACCAGAGACCGAATCGAAACGTTGTAAACCCGATTCAACCGTGGTGCCTTTAACGGTGAATGACTTATCACTGAGTGAGCCGTTATTAAAATTGGTGCTGATAGAGACCAGACCTTTCACTTGGTCGACGTAATCTTGAATCGATTGACGCTTGTCGTGAATGGTTTCGTTTATCGATACGAAGTCATCTGAAGAGAAGATAACCTCGGCTACGTCCTCACCATTGGGTGAACCAAAGTTACCACCCTTAAGCAGTCCTTTGATGTCATCTAAATTGCCGTTCAAGTCGCCAACGGAAGCATCAAGTTCTTTGAGTCCTTTGACGGTTGCGTTGGTGTTCTTATTGACGGCGGTGGTGATGTCACCATTCGCTTGTTGGATGAGCGCTTTGGTGTTGTTGTAAATCTTGTTGTCGTTGATTTGCTGCTTTTGAATGGCTTGCGTGTTGCCGACCACCGAGGCTTTTAGGTCAATGACCGCATTGTTAATCTTGGCGTGGGATTCATTCACATCGACGTTTAAGTCATGAATGCCACTGTTCACGTCAGCATTAAGCCCTTTAATCGCGGAAAGAACTGCCGTGTCTGTTGAACCATCGGTGTCCGGGTCTTCCACATCTGGCTTGTCATTCACATCAGGAGGCGTGACCGTATTGGTGGAGTCATCGGGTAAGACGCTTGGGTCTTCGATGTCACCCGTAGGGTCGTCAGGTTTATGCTCTGGGTCGTCAGGGTTGTCTGGATCAAATGGCTCATCTGGACCATTCTTTCCCCAAAATAGTGTGCCGCCATCGCATTGTTTTCCAGTAAAGACAAACTGTGACGTGCAAGTCGTGTTTTGCGTAAACTCACCAGAATCCGCATCAGTACAAACTGTCACTGAAACCGGAGGACGACGCAGCTCACACCGAGTAGCACCGAAATCACCATAACAAGCGCCAGTTACTTCAGGCCCATAAACATACGCTGACCAATGAAGCAGCTTTTGTTCATCAACAGACTGCTTGAACTGGCAAGCATCCATACAAGAGCCGTCAGGGTTTTCACCAAACTCACATTGGGATTCACACAATCGGGTAGTCGGATTGTATTCCTGATTTTCAGGGCAGGTATCTTGAAACTCCCAGTTAAACCAAATCCGATGTTGAACCGAGTTACGAGTATAAATAACCGAAGCAGAAGGACCGATTTGGATAGAAATACAGTTGATGCCGTTAGGCAAAATCTTCCGAAGAGGAATGGTTTTATTACCCGAGGAATAACCGATATAAGAGCCCACACCGATGTTCGCACATTGGCGAGCAAGCGGCTCTTCAGCGCTGTTAACGAAGCTGGTTACCTTGGCATAAAAGACTTGGTTAGCATTTGCGTAAAAGGACAGCAAAAGTAACGGCAGGATGTGAAGTAGTTTTTTCATAGAACAACCAAGAAAAAAGGGAGCCGAAGCCCCCTGATTCACTGATTAGTGAGTATTGATGCCACTCACAAAGCCATGGAGAAATGCCCCCGCAAAAGCAACACCTAGAACGATAGCGAGAACATCCCCAAGTAAATTACCAGATATCGGAGGCATAGAGACGAACCGTTACTTACGAAGGAAGCCAACAATCATCGTTACACCAAAGCCCAGTGCCGCCATACCGATAAGACCTGCAACCGTCAACGATACGTTAGCTTGACCACTGGTTGTAGCCGCTGTGATGGCATCGGTGATGCCGTCAGCAAATGCAGGCGAAACCGACGCGACCATAAGCGCAGCACCCACCGCGACTTTCTTGTTTACCACGGCGCTTTTTACGTTATTTACAACAAGTTCTAGTTTTTTCATAAGAATTACCTTTTACTCATAAGGCGAACAACACGGCCTGACCAATGCCCAACAATCATGTTGACCAAAAGCACGCCACTTACATATAAGAACAGGTCGCTATTGAAGGCGACAGGCTCTTGATATTGATTGAAGTCAGTGACCGACATCATCACGTAAGAACTACAGTGCTGAGTAGATTCTCCAGTGGCTTGAAGCCAACCACGACGAGTAACATCGACACAAATAGGCATGGATTAACCTTGCGCTTTCATTGAAGTTTCAAAGTGCTTCTTGATTTCTTGGTCGACGGGGATCAACTCCGTCACAATCGCACCGGCCAATGGGTCGTCTGGGTTGATTTCCAAACGCAGCTCGTACTCACGGCGAGGAACAAGCGCGCCAGTGCGTTCAAGGAGCAGGGCGTAAGTATGATCAATCATCAAAGGTTGATCCCATTGCGGGTTAACATCACCCGATTCGCCAATGGTGCGGCGCTTAAATTTCTCCGAGTTAATTTCACGTAGTGGACGTGACACGTTCAGTTGCGCACTGTCACCACGCGCTGAGTTCCAAGTGATGTCCATGCCTAGAACAAAAACAGATTTAGCCATTTGTTAAGTCTCCAATATGTGAGTCACCAACTTGCCGTAGGTATCGGGGAAGGTGAATTTCGTTCCATCACGGACAAGGGAACCGACCACGGTTTCAATGTCACCCTCATGGAATTCGATTAAAGAGTTGAGGATTTTCCCGTACTGACGACGCATCCAGTGAGCCGAAGCCAACAGGTCTAACGCCGCGCGTTTGGTCGGGACAGGTTTTGTATTGAATTTCTTTGCGGTAGAAATCGACGCCGAGAAGTCATTCAGTGCAGCGAATGCACCAGCTGGGTTAAGCAGAACGTCGATGTTCCATTTTTTAAGTTCGACCTCGGAGCGGTACCAAACCAGTCCCGTGTTCGCGAGTTTCTGTTCAAGTGCCTTGTTGTAGACACGCCAGTAAATGCGAGAGGTACGAGAGCCAATCGAATATTGCTCTTTGGTGTAATCAGGACGACCATCGCGATAGCCCGCAATGGTGTGGTCAACATGCAGCACTGGACTGCGACCGCGTTCAGCCGTTCGAAATGCATTGTCATTCCAAGCCGTGCGCGCGTATTCACAATCAAAAATCCCGTCGTAATCATCATAAGCGAGGTCAACACGCGCCAATGTTTGCACACCCAACACGTTAGTCAGCCAGTCATGCAGTGACCAAGGCGCGCGACGCGCAAAGACATGCTTGCAGCCTTTACCATTAATCTGAAAATGCACCGTGTCATTGTTGCCACCGATACCAACGAAACCGCAGAAGTCTTCGCCATTCGCTGAGGTAAGTTTCATGGATTCGGTGTAGAACTGGAAACCAAGCCCACGAGGCGCAGAAAGCGACAAGCCCAACACTTGATTGGTGAAGATGCGTAGACATTCTTCTAAGTAGTTTCGGTAACAGATTTCAAAGGCGTCGTTGTACGCATTAATCTCATCTGCTGTCTTGGCAATGGTCGAATTAAACTGAGGTGGAGCAGGGAACTTAGGTGCCTTACAGTTACGCTGTAACAGAGATTTAGGTGCTAATCCTCGGTATTCCTCATGCTTATGCAGACGTTGAAGCGCGTTATGACAATGGCGTAAGTCCTTGACGGCAAATGTAAAACATAGGTAGTCAATATGAACCGATTGCTCATCGAACTTCTTGAGGATGTTAGTTGCAGTAGTCATCGAACACCCCTAAATCAACGCGCTCTTGGTAAGTGGTGTTGGTGATAGAAACCAACTCGTAAGATAGAAATTGAGACGAAGCCCAAGACTCAAGATGAGACATCGACTTAAGCAAATCCCATTCATCACAGCCTTTGACCAACACGGAAACCGTGTAATCAGGCAGCAAGTCGTAATAGATGATTTGAGCTTCGTTCATGATTAACGCGCCTCAGTCGCCTGAGAAATAAGAAGACGTTTTGGCTCTTCTTTGATGAAAATACGGATTTTAGCGACCTCGTTAGGCGTTAACTTGCCATCGCTCAACAGCTCGTTTAGCAGCGGTTTTGCTGATGGATGTTCATCAACCCACGTTTGGACTTTGGCGTAAGACTCAGCCGTAGCGTCCATGTAATTGTTCTGATAAAACAAGAACACCGCAGCGATGAAACCCGCGAGAAGAACTAAGCATGTAAATGAGTGATCACGTTCCATGGTTATCACTCCGAGAACATATTAGTGACGCCGTCACAGTTTTGATTAGTTTGGTTTTCAAGCTGTGAGTTAACCGTGTGGATCAATCGACGAGTCATTTCACAATCAGCCAGCGCTCGGTGCGCAGTTAAATCAGACACATCGACATGTTGTTGAGCACACGCGTTAGTCAGAGATTGCCACTTGTAATTTTCATGCTGGTCATTCCAAGCACCGAAGAACTCGGCGTACCAAAGCATCGCGCAATGAGGAACGCAGAATTTGAAAAACAAATCTTCAACAGATTGGACGTAAGCAGAGTTACATTGTCCATAGTTCATGGAAAGATTCGATACTATATATTGGTTTAAGCTAACTTCTTCTCTTTGAGCCATCTCGATTAAGCGAGCATGCAGGGTTTTAGGCATACGTAACGTTATCCTACCACTTGCAGCATCCTGAGGAGCTGCCATTGGCTCAGGAAAAGTAATACCTTGCTCAGTCAGAAGCTCATAAGATGTAATTAATGTATCCAGTGCAAGCTCTCGAGCTTCCTCGTAAGAATCCGCAAACTCAAGAACATCAGGGAACTCCTGAATTCTCGCTACATAGACCAATTCATCTTCGAAAACTTCTTTTCGAACAGAAATACTATAAAACTCTGGATCAAAACTATTCATAATCTTGCTCCCATTAAACCTGATAACTCAATTTGATATTTTTCAACCATTCTAATTGTTTGCACTACATAACTGAACTTCATTGGACGCTTGGGGGCATGACCACAGTCAATACTATGCGTCGTAAATTGATTGCTGGAAGCCTCAGTTAGTGCTTTATGTACGAAGACTTTATGACCTGCAGTTTTCCCTTCTTTCCAAGAAAAACCTAACTCTTCCATATACATTAAAAGGCCAGTTTTACCGTCACATGACACTGCTTTTTTACGCCTTTTAAGGTCTTCTAATATTTCAACTATTCTATCCATACTTCAATCTAGCTTAGTTGACACTGCATGTGGTGTCACCTAATTTCGCGTGTTTATATCATAACGATGAAAGAAACAACAGTTCTTTCTCTATCCAGTTCTTTCAATATGCTACACGCTTTATAACAACTCGTACAAATATGACAGCGCGAATGTGACAAAGTTCACTTCTAAATAGTGTACATATGGCATCAGCCCTCTTCTAAGTGATTGTTTAAAAGGGTTCAAATTATTAGCGATTACCAAGATATTGCGGAATTTACCCCCGTAATACAGATTCGGGGGTTTGACCTCCCGCGCACGTAGCGCAATCGTCCTAGCCCGTCCTCACTTGCTACGCGCTCTGGTCGGTAGGTCTCATCTGATATAGGAAAAGCCTTGCTCGACACTCGCAAAGCTTTGGTGCTGATAGTCTGATGTGTTCCAGTGGGTTTATGCGCCTTTGGTGTGGTTAGTCTCTGCGAGGCTGATTCTTGCAGGACGAGGGGCGGCTCTACATATTTTGGCTTGGGCAGTTAGGGACACTCGCCAGTCTAAGCAAGTGCCCAAGATCGCCAGTGGTGGGTGGCTCGGTGCTTCGTCGTCGCTCC
>PEAW01040429.1_pt1 | contig 16144 bp, 20 predicted proteins | sample 1430331 | NCBI WGS metagenome assembly PEAW01 (sample SAMN07709108, study PRJNA374926) | Mollusc metagenome, whole genome shotgun sequencing project. | isolation source: combination of 3 Haliotis diversicolor samples: VC2003, Pt131, and Pt118... | host: Haliotis diversicolor | place... | reverse complement strand
TCGTCCTCGTTTAGTCTTGTTGGTCTTCCCTTCACTTCCTTTGTGTCGTCCCACATAGCCCCTTCTAATTCTTCGTAATGGTTTGGTGTTAGCTCTCTACTTGCTTTGTATCTTCCTTGTGAGATTATTGCTTTTACTATATCCACTCTTACTGGCACGTCGAACTTGTAGCAAGGCCTTATGTCTATCATCTCTGCTATTCTTCTTTCTGGTCTGCTTTGTAGTTCAGTCTTTAAGAGTCCCCCCAGTGCGTGAGCTGCATAATCATAATAGACCGTTATATATCCAGTTGTTGCTGTTATCTCTTCTCTGTTCTTCTTGTAGTAGTCTATGATCTTGTCGATTATATCTTTCACCAATTCTTGGTCGTTCTTGTAGTATTGCTTTGCGTTTGAGTGGTAGTATTCCCCTTCAATCTGTATTGTCTTGTAGTTTGCTGTTATTCTCCCAAGAACCATTGCAGTTGAAGAACCATTGGCTCCCGTCGAAGTTCCTCAGTCTATCCCAGCTCTAAACTCTTGTGTTGGTACTCTCCTACTTGGTGGTAGTATCTTATTCATAATTGGAGCATAGATTAGACCTTCTGCCACTCCGGGCATTCCTAAATCGGCAACTCTTGCTAAAGTCTCATCAATATCTCACAAGTCATATAGCTCTTGGTGTTGTGCTTCTGCTAAATAGCTATTGACTCTGTGGTTTGTTATGTGGTTAATCTGCATAGTCTTTCTGTCCTTGTAGTATTTCTGTTTGAATTGCTCCCCATCCTTACGTAGCTTGTTCTCGTTAAATGGCAATCTTCTTGCAAACTTCTTAACATATCACATACTTAGGACTCAAGGGTTAGCTATGCATATGTTGATATTGATGCTTGCCCCACCCGTTGCTTGCTTTACTATTGAGATGGTCTTCTCGTCTCCTATCTCTGTTATCTCTTCGAAGAGGTTTATCTGAATATCCTTTTTGATACCCTTTCTTGCCATTCCCAGCTTAGGTGTCTTTCTCTTTCTGTTTGATAATAGCCCTATTACTCTTATGTGATTATCGCCTATCTTAACTACTCTCTTTGTTGAGTTGCTGTTGTTTCTGGTTGGTTCTATGCCGTATATGTCTTCCATCACTCCAAGAAGCTCTTCGTATGTCTCTCCAGCTCCAGCTACTTCGTTTCTTACTATTGTTGTTGCCACTCTCACTTGCTCTTGCTTTGCCATATGGCTAAACTCCACTATGAACTTAAGCATCTGTATTGTCTTGGCACTTAGTCTGCTGCCTATTAGATCTATGTTAAAAGTATGCACTTGGTGAGTAAGCACATTCGGGCATTTAATCGCATTAATTGCATATTTAGCTATGTCGTATATGTATGTGTAATTACTTAGTATCATTTTTGACTCCTATCATTTTAAGCTTGTTTTTACTTGTGTTATTCATTTCAATTACTATTGGCTCTTTGGTTTCCAGCTCGTGGTTAATGGTGCTAAGCTCTGGTGCATATTGGTCTTTGTCGTATGCTCTCAATGTGAATATTGCGCCTACTTGGTTAAACTTAACCTCTTTTACTGTGGTGTCTTTCCTTGTTGTTGTTTTGGTGTATGTCCCTTTTAGCTTAGGATGCAATGCTCCAAAAATAGCAAGTTCCTCGATAAATGCCAGTATCTTATCCTCGTATGACTTTATAAGGTAAAAGTAATCTTCTTGTTGTTTCTTGTAGTTGTGTAGTGTTTGCTTGCTTATGCCAATATAGACTCTAAAGGCTCTGGGTGCTCATAGCTTGGTATTATTCATATATTCATCACACTTGGCTCTCAGTGCTTCAATGGTCTCGTATTTCTTCTTCATAATAAAATTATATCAACAAAAGAGAGGCCTTAACCTCTCCACTGCTTAAATAAACTCGAATATGCTTAGTTGAGTCTTATGACCGAATGCCTTAGCATCTATTATGTATCCTTCTACAACCTTTCTAAATTCAGATACTGCCTTCAGTATTTCCTTTATGTTGTTGAGATGGTTTGCCATAGCTAAAGCGTCCTCGATGATGCTTTTACATTCTGCATCGTCTTTTTGGTCGGCTATTCTTAAGTCCTTTCGATCTCTTCATAGCTTCTTTAGATCTCTAAGCTCTTTATCTAATTCTTTCACTCTTCACCTCCCTTCTATATCTTCAATAGCTCTCTGTAAATAGCTTCTAATACTTGCACGATAATAGAATTACCCGCCACTTGGTAGAGTTGTATATCTGTTAGTCCTTTGATCTTGTCATAATCTTTATCAGTGAAGCCCATCAAACGCCACGCTTCTCTTGGTGTGATTATTCGCATGTGGTATGGTTTGTTGTCAATCATAAAGACTGGTAGATCATCATACTTCTTTGGTACCATTATCTTTATCCTACTTTGCGCTCCAGTAGCTGTGAGTGTTCCAATGGCCTTGTTAGTGTCATATACATAGTTCTCTGCATTGTAATTGTAAAGTGGCACTTTGATAACTCCTGCATTGTTCCACCTTCATTGCTTAGTAGTAATTGTTTGAACTTCATTATCAACAATCTTTATTTTGCCATCTTCAATGGCTTTTATCATTGATGCTTGATTAACGTAGTATTTAATATTAACGTCTTGCTCCAAGAATTCACTAAGCGGTTGTGTGGGTATATTTTTGATATTGTCAAAGTTAAAATGTTTATATTCTTCTGCTGTATTTAATATGCTAATTGTGAAGACTCTCTGCCTCTTTTGAGGTATTCCAAAATCAATACCATTTAATACTTTGTAGTGGTTGGTGTATCCTAATTCATTTAAGCTGCTTAAGTAAAGGTTGAAGTTGTCGTAGTTTGTCTTTGGTGTTGCTCCACACTTGCAGGGTTTGGTTCCAGAGATGCTATATTTAACAATCTCTTTACACTCCTTGCACTTTCTGGACTTGTTCAATACACCTTTTACGTTCTCTCAAATGATAACCTTAGGTTTTCATTTACCCAACTCTTCAACTATCCTTACTGTTTCTCACATTAAAGAGCTTCTTGTTTCGCTCCCTTTGAAACCACCAATACCTTTTCCAGCTACTGAGAAGTCTTGACAAGGTGAGCCGTGTATTAGTATGTCTGGCTTAAGGTTATACCCTACTACACTTTCTGGCTTTTTAGAATTATCATATAGGGCATTGTAAATTGAGGTTGGTAATTGGTCGTATTCTACATAGTCGATAAACTTAATCTTTTTATCTTTGACAACGTTTTCTATCGCCTTTCTTGGCGCTCCAGCACCGCCGAATAGTTCGAGTATCTTAATCATTTAACTCTACCTTTTTTATTTTTTTTACAACGTGACTGTTACAATACTTAATACTTTTGCCATTGCTTCTATGTGAAAATAATGTTGCCTTTTTATCGCATAGATCGCATATGTCTTTAGTTCTTTCTTTGTTAATTCTGTTAATTGTTCTGTTTAGCTTCTCATCGACCTTATCCATTAATTGCTTATCATCGATATTGTAGATATGTTTAAGTTGATCTGTCATTATATAGACGTCTGCAATTTCGTCTAATATATTCTCAAAGTTTCCCCTATTGCTTATATCATTCATAATCTCTTTAATTAATTCTGCCATTTCTTCAACAGCTTTTAATTTTTGATTATGCTTTCCATAGTACTTAATTATTTCTTTAATTGTACTCATTTTTTACCTCCAATTTATTCTCTGGTTTTTTAATTACATTATTACTGTAATATTCTTCTGTTGCATCGTGTATTATATCAACGAGTCTTTCTATCTGTTCTCCATATATCTCGTTGGTTGTCGCAACTATTTCACTTGTTATATCGCCTTGATCTTTAAGGTTTCCAATATTTGCATTTAGTCTATATTCATAATGAAGATGAGTGAGGAAGTAGGCCATATGTGATAATTCGTGCCTTACTATATTGTTAAAAATCTTCTGAAAATTACCATTGTGCTTATATGTATAATCGTGATTAACTGCAATAGTAAATTTATTATAGCTTTTGTTTGAGTTTTTCTTAACTTCTTCAACAATAAAGCAACCTTTTTTGTTATTCAGACTTTCTTTGCTTGATATAACAAACCTAAGTAAGTGACCTCCGAATATATAATTTTTATCCATATTACCAACTTTCCTTCGCTATTTTGTAAGCTTGATCTACTTGTGCTAAAGCACTCTTGCCTCTTGTGTGTATTGACTTGGCAAACTTTAATATCTTTGCTTTGTTTTTGGTTAATTGATAACCTTTAACTGAAGCGATTAAATACATATCAGTAAAAAATAACTCGTTGTATTCTCTAATAATTTGTATGTTCTTTCTCAATTCTGCTTGATGCATATTAAGTTGTTTAGATAACCAAGAACCACTAACTCAAGGTTGCTCTTGGGTGCAGAAGATTACTTCATTAATGACTTTGTTGCAAGTCTTTATTTGTTCTTTACTCAGCTTCTTTTTGTGTGTAAATTTCAATTGCATTTTACCCATTGATTACCTTGCCATTTCTAAGCCTTACCAGCTCACCTTCGAGCTCTTTCTTCTTGTTGTGTCAAGCATTTAGTTTGGTCTTTTGTGCTGGAGTCAAGAATTGGTGAGGCCTCATTTCGTTATACTCGTTTATATCCATCTTTAAGTATTTAGTTCTTTTAGCTTTTTGTGCTGGTGTAAGAGTCTTAGCTTGTTCTTCTGTAATTTGGTTAGCTCTTGTTATCTCTGTCAGTATATCTTGCTTCTTAACAAGCCCCAAGTTGTAGTACTCATTTATTTTTAGTTGAGTTTTTGAAAGATCACGATTATAGGTGATATTAACGTCTTTCTTCTTTTTGGTTGCTTGTGCGCTGGCAAAAACGTTATCCCTAACCTCTTCGGCAACTGATGCAATATTTATCGCATCTGCCATATCGTCTTTGTCTTCTATTGTTCGAAGTCCTCAAGTTTTAAGCTTTTTGTTTGCAAGCTCAATACTTTTAGCTTTTGTTTTGTCTCTTCCATTTTGTTTATCGAAGCATCTTATTTGTCACTCTGTAGGCTTGATAAACTTAACTTCTGCCTTGTCCTTGAAGTGGAAGCCTGCGTTATGAAGCACTGAACTTACTGCTGATGCAACAAACCCTGTGAATAATGCCAACTTCCTTACACTTGATAAGGACTGATAATTTTTATTTCATTTGCCATAGTTTGGTATTTCGCTAATCTCAAATATAATATTGAATTTTTCAATTTCTGGCACTTTGTGCCTTAGTGCTTGCTTGCTTCTTTTTGCATCAATATTTTTTTGTTTTAGATTCCCAATTATATTATTAATAGGAGCAATGACTGAGTAAATCATAGCTGCTATTTTTTGAGTGCTTTCAAAAGCTCCGTGTATTAGCTTGTCGCCATAGTTTGTATATTTAATTGGTCTATATCTTTTTGTTGGCGTTCTATCCGTAAATGATACTTGACCTTTATACTCTTCTTTCTTGATCATATCAATTTGTCCAACTGAATACTTACCAGTATTTAGCAAGAAAGGTTTATCGTTCATAAGAATAGCATAGCCAGTTGTTTTAGTTGAAACGTCAAAAGCAAAAGTTAAATTTATTTTATCTGGTAATGGGTTTGTTTTCTTGTTTTTATCCGATTTATTCATACTCCGACCTCACTTCTTCTTCTTTCTCTTTTAATTTTTCTTGCAACTGGTCGTAAAATATATTAACATCCTCGATATTTACTTCTTCGTCGTTGGCAATGTATTCGATTAATTCTGCCTCGTCTATTTCGTAGCTTGTTCCCTTTTTTACTAAAAGAGTTTCTACCATTTCCATTAGTGTAGAAAATTCCATTATTCAGCCCCCAATTCTTTTATTACTTCACCATAAGCTCTTGCATCTTTTCATTTAATACTTAGCTTCTCTTCAGTTATGAATTCTTTAATAGGTAGGTTCTTGTTTCCGTTATCTACACGGTACTTGTTTAGTTTGTCTTTATCCAGCGCATAAGTAGTAACTGGAGTTAAGAATGATGCATAAAACTCTGCTTTCTTCTTGTTCTCATCACTTCCAAAGTCAAAATTTACAGCGCTTAAAAATTGCTCTCCAAGTTCCAAGATACGATCATAGTTGATATCTATCTTTGTTGTCTGTGGTGTAAATGAGAATAGTTGAGTATTTAGGTTATGAGACTCTTTATATTGTATTACTCCATCCTCGTCTGTCTTAAGATTACCCTCTCTGTCTTTCTTAGGTGTCTTAGTAATTTCTACCTTTTCGATAACAGCTTTTTTAATCTCATCCTCTAAGTCATTAATTGCTAAGCTTATTGCTTTTGCTTTCACTTTGTTTTTATCCATTGCATCTTTTAGCTTCTTGTTAGCTTGTGCGAGTGCTTCTTTTGCTTCTGCAAGGTAAATTGTTGGGACTTCAATTTTCTTCATATCCCCAGTGTCTAACAATTCATTAATCATTAGTTTTATATCTGTTAATTTATTTAATTCAACTGGTAGTTTTGTTTCTACCTCTATAGTTTCAATCTCTTTTATTGGTGAGATCATATTTAATTTATTTGCCATTTTAGGCCTCCTCTTTGTTTTTTAATTGTTCGTTTATTTTGTTTAGATATTTTGTTAAGTCTTTTTTTATACTTGTTACTCAACTCATATCTGCATATTGTTTGCCATACTTTGCCTCTTCTTTTAGAGCCGCTAATTGTTTATATGTATTTCTCTTCATTTCTAAGAGTCTTGCTCTTGTTTGAGGTCTGGACTTAAAAAATTTATTTCTTCCGTTGCTATCTACTATTCTTCACCTCCTATTGCCTTAGGTGCTTCAAGTGATGGTATTGCTTCTTTTAGTGCTTCAACGTCCTTTATACCTCACCCATTGGTTGGTATTCCATTTGCCAGCAAGTAGGGTTGCAATATATTAACCCGGCATCATTCTTTGCGGAGTTGTTGCTTCTCTTTGTCGGAATACATTTTTCAAGTCCCATTTTTGTTTTTCTTTTTAATCGGTGCGGGTGGTGATGCTGCAAGGTGATACTTGTAAAGCATTGTATAAACAGAAAATACTTTTTGCTTGTTTGCAGCTGGGTTGTCTATTAGCTCTGGATCTTGTCCTATCTTCCCAGATAAAGCTAATATATTTCTTACCAGCTTCTTTTTAGCTCTAATTTGAGCCTTTTGTTTAATAGTGTTAAGAACGTCGAATACGCTCTTGTTTGGTTTGTTTAGTCAAGTGTTATTTTTGAACTCTTGAAAAACCTTTCTATGCGTTTCTTCCATTGAGTTTGCAGATGCATCTGCTTCACCCAACAGTTGGTTATTTGCGTATCCAATGGCTTTGTATTCGTATTCGATAAATTCTGCTGTTGTTGTTTTATCTTGTAGTTCATACTTCACTGTAAGCCCAGTAGCTCTTGCAAGGAAGTCACTACCTTCTTGTGTAAGGAAAGCGTTTTCTATTCCACTAATCTCTATATAGTGCCTTCCCAGAACCATTTGCTCCAATATGGCGTTTATGGCTTGGTCTTGCATTTGAAGTATTTCTTTTATTTCTTCTGGTGATCTATTTAAGAGTCCTACAGAATTATTAGCTTCTTTAACTATGTTAGAAACATTAGCTTCTTTCTTTTTAATTTCCACCGGTGTTATTTCTCTTGTTTCTCCACTTGAAGTTGTTTCATATTGCATTAGCTCTACGTTTTCTTTTGCTTTCATTTTTAACCTCCTTCTTGTATTTGGCTGCTACTTTGTCCTTGTTCTCATTATAATAGTCAAGAGCAAGCTCGTTTTTTATTTCTGGTAGATCATAATCATCTTCAACGATTAGATTACCTCCAGCATCTAAGCAAAAATGTTGGCCGCAAACAGTGTGGCTATTGTGTCAAGCTTCATATAGTTCGTCGCTGTATCTGTCTTTAATAAATTCAATTATAAGCGGGTTAATCATCTTTCACCATCCTATTAAGTCTTTTAGCTTGTGCTTTCAATATCTTTCTTTTAGTTCTTTCTTTCTCCTTACGGAGCTTGTAGTGAGTCTTGCAATAATCTACAGATATAGTAAAGTGATGAACTCTAAAATAAAGTGTTTTATCTGCTTTTAGTTTGCATCTTGAAGCATTACATTCTTTTTCTTTTTTTGCCATTTTAAAACTCCTCTAATTCTGTCTGTGGAATGTCTAAAGCTATCGCTTCATTGTTTTTTATTACCATTAGTACTGAAACACCATCTCTTGTGGTTAATTTCATTCTGTGGTTAGCAATTTGTTTTCAATATGCTTCTATTTTTTCTTTTCTGTAAAACACGGCATTTCACTCTCCATTTTTATATACAGTATATACATTTCTTAAAAACCCATCTTCACCCGGCGGGATGATAAATTGCTCTTGGTAGAATAATTCCAATTTTTCTTTTGTATGTTTGGTTTTTGTTTCGAATATTTTAAGTCTAACGGACTCTGTTACTTCTGGCATTGCTTCTTCATTGTATCACTTGTTATCTTCGTGGTCTCATTGTCCGTATATAGCTTCAGCAATTTCATAAATGATATCTTCTTCATTTTGAACGCTTATATAAGGTAGTTCTATTTTAGTGTTATTTTTAGTGATGATATATGCGTCAATTTGCATCTTGTATTTTCTTACTTCATCAACACTTTTTATTTTTAGTTCAAACTCTCCAGTTTGTAAGCTAAATGTTTCTTGTGCTTTCTTCAATTCTTCTTTCAATTCTTCTTTTGTAATAGTTAATTTCATTATTAACTCCTCTCAATAATCAAAAAAGCTTATCCCCCACGGATAAACTTTTTAGATACCTTGAAAAGGCTCGTGCCTTTGGCTAATTGTTATCGTGGGGCTAACTTTTTTGGTAGTTCATTTTTTATGACTACACTAATATAATATCAAAAAAAAAGAGGTTTCCCAATTTTTTTTAATTTTTTTTATTTTTATCTTTTGACTCATTTAAGAAGTGCTTAGACTCCATCGCCCAATATGCAAGTGATCCAGTTATCATTGGAAGACCAAAAGACTCTACAACTACAGTATGGTTTTGGTGGTAGAACCCAGCAACAGCTAAGCCCATCCCGCATGCGAATACTATGAAGTACATTACATTTAAATAGATTAGCTTCTTATTCATTGGGTGCATCCTCCGTTTGTGAGGTATAGTAATTAACCTCACCTGTATCTTTTACATACTCGTCGTAAGAGTCTCCAAGTATTCCTTTTAAGAAAGCCTTAACAAGAGTCTCACCAGTTGCTGGTTCTTTTATGGTTCTATCAAACTTAATCGCCTCAATGGCCTTTGTAGCTTGTTCTGGGGTGTCTCCGGCAATTATCCTTGTCTTGTATGTATTTTGTCTATCGATGGCTGTTGTCATTAGTGCATTGTAGTAAGAAAGCACATTTCCTAAATTAATGTACTTAGTGTTTCATTGCATCAAGTCTTCTGGTGTCATCCCATTTTTAGGTAATAGGTTTAGCATCTCCCTTGTTTCGGTGAGAGCTTTTGCAAGACTCCCCCCATCGATAAACATTTCTGCTATCTTATGCAATGACTGGTATTTATTGTCATTAGTTAATAAATTAGGAATAGTAACGTTTTTGTCGTATTCCTCTTTTGTTATTTCTACACCTTGGTCGCTTAGATCTCTATTAGCATCTAAGGCGTAATATTCACCTCTTATTTTCCAATATCTAAAATTCATTTTTTACCCCCTATGTTAATTTCTTTCTTGCATAAATTTTTATTTCTTCTATTCTTTTACTAAATAATAATATTGTTGCTTCGGGTGTTGAATTAAAGGCAACCATCATATATGTTTTTACGTCGTAGTCTAAATTTTGAAAATATATTGGTGTATCTCTATTTTTTAAATTTAAATAAATACCATTGAAAGCATTTTTTGCTTTTATTTTTAAAAAAATATTATCGTCGTTGTTTGTGTGTAAAGTAGAGTTAAAAATAATATTTGTAAATGGTTCAAAACCATTACCTCCATTATTAGAGGTAAATGTTTCTTCCCACTCTAAAAGTTTATACTTATCGTAATCGAAGCTTCCGCCTCCTCCACCACTTGGAGCATCTACCGTTTCGAGTCCTCCCGTATTTGTGACTCTTAAATACTTGCCAGCATTATTTGCACCTACATTTATATTGTCAAGTGCTACATTAGCTTTACCGCTTTCTAATGCGGTTGTTCTATTGATTACACTATTTACATTGTTAATGGTGTTCTCTAAATTCTTAATCACCGTAAGCTGCTTGTTGTAGTCAGCACTATCACCATTTCCAATTTTTACATTTAAGAACTCTGCCATTTCCCTTGCTGCTCTTAGTTCCCCTCTTAGAAAGTCTTTAATTATTACAGGTTTGCCGTCTAAAGTTCCGTCTGGGTTTTTTGGTTGGTATTTTCATAGTCCTTCGTATTGATTAATTTGTTTAAGCATATTGCCCATCTTTTGTATAAGCTTGTTAATTCGCTCTACTTCTTTACTTAATAGTATATCTGCCATTGCATCCCCCTTATGTTTTTAAATCGTTATCGTAAAATGTCTCAGCAAATGATATATTTGCTTCACTTGTTTTTATCTCGTCTTCAGGAACTGATAGATCACCATCAATTATATTTGGGTCTATCTCAAATTCGACCTGCCCACTCCCCTTTTTGGTAATGACAATACCACCGCCCTTGGTTATATGATCGTTCTCGTGGTGAGTCTCATATTGCCTTGTTGTTATTGGTCTATCTTTGCCGTCAATAATTCCCGTTGTTGTATTGTAGTCTTCCTCGTCTTCCATTGCAACCTTGTAAGTTTCTGCTTCTAAAAGTATTGTTCCGAAGTCATATAATGCAAGAGCTTCTTTAATTTGTGCCTCTACTCTCTTCAATGATAACTCAAAATCTATATTGTCACTGAAAGACTCACTCCCTATCGATGCACTAAATGATCCAGTAAGGAAGTCGTACCCAGTATCAATACCGAATTTGGTAAGCACTCCTATCTGTTCTTTAACTGCATCAATCTTTGCTTCTTCAGTTGCAAGCTCGTTTGGGTCTGGAAACTTAGCAGCCACTACTTGTAATAAGTCATTGACTACCTCATAAATACCTGCTCGTATTCCTTTCTCAATAGCAAGACCTGTAAGAGTATCAACTCTTGAGGATGCCCTCATTATATAAAAATCTATTTTTAATGCTGGTGTTTCTTGGTTATCGACGTCTGGACTTGAATAGCCGAAGTCGTTCTTTAAAAATTGCTCGTTAATGTATTTCTTCATACTTAAATTATAATCTAATTTCTTAGTTTTCCTAAATCAGTTGTCGGAGTTTCTACTCCCGTTAATTGTCCGAGTTTAGAAAGTAGCTGTCCCGTGAAGCTCTTCTTGTATCCTCGAAGGTAAAGCGCTCAGAATACAGAACCAGCACCGCTTCCGTTTTGCCCTCTTGCTAATCTCATTGCATTTCATACAGCTACTGGAACTCCGGGATAAGTATAGCTCTTCCCACTCTTCTTGGTTCATATGGTTAGATCACCACTACCAAGAGATACTGAAGAATAATGGCCTTTAGTTATCCAAGAAGAACTTAATGCTCTTGTTTGGTCTATCTTGGTTGCTTTGCTTTGTACCTCACTAAATTTCTTTCTTTCTTTTGCTGTCATATTACCAAGCTCTACCGATAAGTCTTTAGGACTCTTTACCGTAGCTTCTGCTCCAGCTGCATAGCTTCTTTTTTGTTTTGTACTTAGTTTGTCTATTTCTTTCTTGAACTCTGGCGACGTCATTATATCTTTTGCCATCGTTGAGAACTCTTTTTTTTGTTTAAGTGGTAAAGTGTCAATTTTCTTCATTACCTTAGCAGGGTTGCTTTTTGCTACCTCGATAATCTTTTTAGGTTTGACTCTTAGCATCTTTGCAAGTTTAAGCAATGCTTTTGCCTCTGGTGCTATTCAATTTAAAATTAGTTTTATTATGTCCATAATTAAATTATATAAAAAAAAAGAAGCTATGCCTCTTCTTTATCTTTTGGTTCTTGTGCTTCTGCAGTTTCTTTTAACTCGTCTAAATAAATCTTAATGATCTCTTTTTTAGTTAGTTTATGCAATTGCTCTGGTGTCAAGAATTCTTCTATTTTAGTGTAAGCAATTAAGTCTTTTTTATTGAAGTTATTAAGCTTTTTAAGTTCAGTCTGAGCTACCTCTTCTTCACTTGGTGCTTCTTGCTCCTCATTGCATTTACAATTTGCAAGCTTTTCGTTTAGTTCTTTAATTTGCTTATGAAGCTCTTTAATTTCTTCACCATTATCTTTGTCACCAGATACAATAGATAATTTTGCACCTGCTTCTTCTGCTCTCTTAGCTTGGTCAATTCCTAAGGTAGTAATTCTTCCCTTGACAATCTGGATGCCGTCAATGTAAAACGGCTCTTTACACTCTAATATTTCATATTTCATATTTTCCCCTTTGCAAAATAATTATATAGAAAAAAAGCCCGAAGGCTTAATTTTAGGAAGGTGTGAATTGTGAAGATACAATCAATCTATATAGTCCGTCTCTAATTAGTTTTTTAAATCTATTAAATTTGGTTATATAAACTTGGTTTCCAGAGTTAGGTGCAATAGTTCCAGTAGTTACCATCCCTTGAATAGCTACGAAGGCTGCTTCACTATGTGCGATCATACCTACAACGTTCTCAAAGTTAAAATCTGTATCTTTTGAGAACACAGACCCAGCTGGGATATTTTTACCAAAGAAGATATGATCTTTTACGGTTCCAAGTCCAGCTACTTCTACACCATCACCGTTACCAGTTAGTTTCTCACCAATAGCTGTTGCTGAGTTTCCACCTTTAGGCATTGCAAGCAATAGCCTTTTTGTAATGTTTGTTAATAGCATAGTTGCGTATTGTGCTTCGTCTGTTCCTAAGTTGTATCTGGTTAGTTGTCTTGCAACGTCTGTTTTTGCATCACTGACAATTAAGTAGTTAGCTTCTCTTGTCGCTGTTGTTGCATCTTTTCAACGAGCAAGTCCATCTGCTGGTTTATCAGCAGCTACTGAACCTTCTGGGAATACTAAGGCCTCGTGTCTTTCGTTACCGCTTGTGGTTACTTTGTCTTTAGCGTCTTTAACAAACACGTCGATATAGTGCGCATCCATTAAGGCTGCCAAGTTTTTACCAATTCCAGCTGCTACATAAGATATGAAGGCTTCCCTTGTTCCAAACCCAAGACCCGGTAAGTCCAGAGTTTCAATTTCATATCTTGCCACGTCTTGGCCGTCAATGTGAGCGATAACTTTAATCTCACTCTTTGGTAAGTCTCCATTGTCGTTTCTGTTTGCTGCTGTGTATTCTCCGAATTGTATCATTTGTTGAACTCTAAAAATAGCACTTCCACCACTTGCAACGTTTTTAGGGTTGTCTGGTGTAGCAGAGTTTCATAGACCAATAGATCTATGTTGTAAGTTTTGTAGAGTCTTCATTTCGATAACTGAAAACTCACTCTCATTTACAATACCCGTAATGTTGTTGATGGTTCCGGGTGCATTGTAAAGAATTCTTGCCTTAGGTTTTAAGTACCCTAATAGGCTCCCAGTTTTAGGTTTATATTTCATTTTTACCTCTTTCTTATTGTTGTGCCTTGATAATACTCTACTGCTGGCTCTTTATCACTTGCTGCTGCTTGTAATAATGACTTGGAAGCATTTACTCTTGCTTCTCTAAAAAATAGCTCATTACCTTTCTCACTTTTTATTTTGTTTATTTCTCCGATTAGTGCATCGCCAGTTTTGTCGGCAATTCTATCTTTGAATTCTTTAGCGAAACGTTCTTGGCCGATAAGGCCTATCTCTTTAACCTTGTCGTCGTTAAGGTTTTTAAGAATAGCTTTACTTTGTTGTAGTTCTTCTTGCTCTCGCTTGAATGCCCTCAACTCTTCCAGCTCTTTATTCGCTTGTTTTGCTTCTGCAGTTTCTTTTGCCTTTGCCAAGCCAGCTTTAAAAGATGCATCTGCTTTTGCTTTTAGCTCTTCCTCTGTATAGGTCTTAGGTGTAGCCGTTGCTGGTTCCGCCTCACTGTATAGAGTCTTAGCTCTTGGTTTCAAGTTTGCCGCACTTGTAGCGTGTAGTTTTAGTAATTTCATTAAATTACCCCCTAATTCCGTGTATTTCCATAAACAAGCAACTCACACGTTAAATTGCTCTATGTACTTAAATTATAAACTAAATCTTTTTAGGGTATGCCTTAATTTTTATGTTTCTATGTCAAGGATAACCTATACCTTCTCTGTGTCCGATATATGCAACATTATCACTTGGTGCATTTATTCCGTTTCTTATTGTGAAAGGAAAGTCTGTAGAGTAGGCATTAATTGCAGTTACTTTAACTTCAATAATTATCTTGTTGTTGTCTATTCTTGTTCTTATATCCCCTTGTGTTGAGTATTTGATGGTTCCTTCATTTCTATTGCTGTCTGCATATTGTCCGTAAAAGTTTTCGGTGTTGTATCCGTTTGGTAAGTGATCGTATGAATAAATTATCATATTCTGAGCTAATAGTGTTTTAGTGTCTATCTTAAAATCTAATAGTTCCCCCGTTGTGTTGTATGTATCTCACCTATAACCAGCAGTGTCTAATTGTCTTAAAAGTGTATCAATGTTAATTTCAATCTGTTCGTAGTTTCCAGCAAAAGTATTGATACCTCCATATGGTGTTGTATCGAATTCTGCAAGTTTATAAATGTAATTTTGGGTAATATTGTAAATTTGTTCTAAAGAGAAGATCATTTCATCACTACCGGGTTGTCCCGGTGTAAATACATAGTTGTTTATTTGTTGAGGAGCTTGGCTTCCAACAAAGCTTGCACTAATTCTTTTATTGGTTGTGTATTCTTCTTCGAACTTCTCAAACCCATTATTGTTTGATACTTCTAAGTTTATAATTGGATCATTTGTATTTGGTGGGTTTGGTGCAACAATCTCTGCTGGGTAATCTATCTCTCCACTTTCACTGCTCCAATTAGAATGCTTTATTGCATTCGTTCAATCTCTTATGCTTCCAGTAAATTTAGAGTTGGTTTGGTATGTTCCACTTCAAGCTTGAGTATTGTTGGAGCTAAAGGTTATTCTATATTCCATCTTACCAAGCGCTCTAAATGTTGAAGTATCTATAACAAAGCCGGGAGTTGATGCTTTCCTATTAGTTGGTTTGCAAGTTTCATCTCATAGTAGAGTTGTTGGTACTCCACCTTTTATGTCGTTTCCGTTGTCGTCTGTGTCTGGGTGCTTTTGTCCTAAGTCGTTTGTGTTGAAAGTATGCTCTACTCCGTTTATAGTCTTTGTAAATCTATCCGTTAGCTCCACTTTCCATATAGAACCAGTTGCTTTGATACCACTGAACTCAATAGCATCGTTCTTTGCAACCTCATCTGTGAAGCTGTTTAAATCTATTCTTACATTGTTACTTTGCTTTATTAATACGTTCCCATAATCAACCATTGAAGCTGGTAATGCCAGAACTATATCGCTCATCTTTACTTTTATACCTATGTTGGTTCAACCGTAAGGAATCCCCAGCCTAAGCTTAGATGCAATACCACCAACTATTGGTATGTCTTTTAGACTCCAAGATACGTTTTGTGTCACTGATAAAGGAAGAGTTGATAAATGACTATCTCCAAAGAGATTATGGCAGAGCATCTCTGGTATTGTTATCCTCTTGTTTATTGTCATTGTATTACCAGTATATGAGTCTGTGTGAGTGTCATATGTTTTATTTAGTTTAAAATCTCAATCTATATCTCATAACAATCTGTTTCTTGTTCCTTCATTCACTGGGTTAGATGCATTAACGTCATCTGTTGAACCTATTGAATATAATAGTCCCTCGTACTGCGCTCTTTGGTTAAGGTCGAAGTTTGCTTGTATCTCTTCTTTCCAATCACTAAATCCCTCGTCGAGAGTTGGCCTTCATCTACTTACTACTCAATCTGTTTCTGCAGATGGTCTTGTATTTACTGGTGAAGGTATGGCTGTTTCCATTCTTAGAGGTAATAGTATTCTTGGTGGTTCAATAAGTGGGTTAAATGCTGTTTTTGTTATTCCATTAAATGTATCGTATTTGGTTGGTCTTCCGTAGCAAAAAATGGTATTGAACCCCATAGCTCCCGAT
>PEAW01021842.1_pt1 | contig 17631 bp, 27 predicted proteins | sample 1430331 | NCBI WGS metagenome assembly PEAW01 (sample SAMN07709108, study PRJNA374926) | Mollusc metagenome, whole genome shotgun sequencing project. | isolation source: combination of 3 Haliotis diversicolor samples: VC2003, Pt131, and Pt118... | host: Haliotis diversicolor | place... | reverse complement strand
ATGTGATAGAGACTTTTACCCTTGTAAGGCTTCTATATTCAAAGATACCTACGAAGAACTGAAATAGTGCTTGTTGGTAACGTACTTGTATAACAAAAGTAAAAAATAAATTATGAAAAAAGTAAATAAAGAAAAACTAAAGATTGACTTAATTGATTGGACATACCATTGTGGCGATGGTTGTTGCACTAATTACGGCACAACTACAAAAGTAAATGGAGTAGAAATGCCCTTGATAAACCAAGATGCAGTCACAATACTTGAGATGGTACTAAAGCATTTAGGATATGATGTAGAAATTGAAGAACATTATGAATAAGACTAAACCTTTAATTTTTGTTATACTTTGTTGTGTGCCGAAAGGCTTGTAGTAGTGGTGTGGACTGCATCCAAGTTCGCTTATAGAACAACCGAGAATGATGCGTTGGTACTACCAATTAAGTACGCTACCCACCACTATTACACACAACAATCTGGTATCAGGATTGATACTTTTATTAAAAATTAAACAAAACAAAGTATCAGAATTGATACTAAAAAAAATAACAATGGCAATATTTGAACACAAACATTTTGGAGCTCCAATAAGTAAGGAGTTGAGCAATTACATAATTTACAACCAAAACCACGGAGATATTAAAGAAATAGCTGAAAAACATTCTTATAACCCAATTACTTTGACTGCGATTGTGAGAGGCAACAGAAACTTGACCGAAAGCAATTCGCCAATGGTTATAGACTTGTTTCGTAGGTGCATGGCTAACTACAATAAGAACCAAGCAAACAAAGAGAGTATAAACGATTTAATACTGAAAGCACAATGATACATCCATACATTTATGTGGGAACTTTCAAGAGGTTTATGCCAATCGGAAAGCTAACCAAAGAAGAAATTTTAAAAGTGATTTGTAGAGAATTACAAATGGACTTTGACGAAGTAAAGAACAGAAAAACAAGATTAAGAGAGTTTGTTTATGCAAGGCAACTTTATGCTTACTTTTGCAAAATATACACAAATGAAAGCCTGAGCAAAATCGGTAAGTTTATAAACAAAGATCATGCAACAATGATTCATTCTATTAATCAAATTAAAGGGTATTACGAGATGGATAAAGTGGTTAAGACAGACGTTGATAGGATAAACAACATACTGAAACACAAGGTTGTAAACTTTACTGCTGACAAAAGAGAAAGGATTGCAGAAGAAATAATTTTGAAATATCAAAGTTAATTACCATATTTGGGAATGGAAGAAACAATTTACAATTTAGTTAGCAATTCACTTGGATACGAATTTAGTCCATACTTCGTCAAAGCATTAATTAAGGAGATGCCAAAAGAGGAGATTATTAAATTGGCAAGGAAAGAACTCGATTCGATTGAGTACTTCGTAAGGATTGAACTACCCGAGTGGAACTACTGGAAAGAGAAGAAGAACAAACTTGAATTCTTGATACGGTATTATAGTATTTAGATTAATTGAATTTGCAAACAAATACATTGACATTCATTGAGAAAAGTAAACTTATTAATTGACAACGGCTATGGGTATTGAGTCGGTTTTTTACGGATAAATAAACAAAAATGAAAAGAACCAAAGAACAAATGAACACTGAAGAATTTTTAAAAAAAAAAAACGATTTAGATGGATTAGTTTGCTATGATGCAAACGCATCTGGTGATACAAGTATTGATATTATTAAACTGCTTGAAGAATACCACCAAACCAAGTTAAAATTATTGGGTATAGCTGATGTTAGCGATTGTTATTCTGAATTACAGATGAAAGATTGTTTTGAAGCTGGAGTTTATTATGAGCGTTCAATAGTTAATTGCAAGGAAGCGAAGAAACAAAAAGGAGCAAGAATTGTAATGGGTAATGATACACCTGATTTTAGCGAATTTATGCATAGACTTAATAATCGCTAACGGAATTAGCTATGAGTAGTGCGATTAAATAAAACAATAACTTAAAAATTAAAAACAATGTTTGCAGAATACAATAAGCAAGAGGAAAAAGAACAAGTAGCATTACTTATAGGTGGTGTTATTAAACGTATTGAGGAATATGCACCAAAGCCAATAGAATTGCCTGAATTTGATTTAACAAAGAAAACAGACTATGTATATTGTGTTGAATGGGGAATGAAGAAAGCAAAAAGAAACGAATTTGAGGTTTACCAAAAAATGTTAAAAGAACTAAAAGAGAAATATGTTTTATAACTTGTTTATATCCGCACCTTAAATCATAACAGACTATGGATAAATTATTTAACTTTAAACAGCGTATCATATCAGATACTTTTATGAGCGACATAAAGAACGAAAGTATCAGAAATGAGATATTGTCTTTAATTCTTGAATCTTATACATTTAGAGTTGAACACGATATTACTCAAGAGGAGTATGCTGAACTAAAAGAATTGAACTTAATCACTCTCAAAAGAATTGAGTTGGGGCAATGTTACAATCTAATATTAATATCAAAATACATAAAATGAAAACAACACTTTACGACATCAAACAGGAATACTTAGAACTAATTAACCAAGTGGAAGAAATGGATGGAGAAATAACTCCTGAAATTAAAGAACAATTAACGATCAATCAAAACGAACTTCAAAATAAGGCAATCGCTTACCATTCTGTTATTTTGGCAAAGGATTCGTTCAATATGCAGATTGATAACGAAATAAAGCGTTTACAAGCATTAAAGAAAAGAAATAATACTCTTATTGAGAATCTAAAGAATAGACTTGTAGGGGCTATCCAAACTTTTGGAGAGTTTACTATTGGTACAAATACGTTTGGACTTCGCAAATCTGAAAGGGTTGAGGTTGGGGATGTAAATTCGTTGCCTAAAGAATACAAAACGGTAAAAGTTACCGAACAAGCAAATAAAACAGAAATAAAAAAGGCTTTAAAATTAGGTGAAGAGATAAAAAATTGCGATATTGTGGAAAGTTATAATTTAAAAATCAAGTAGAATGAACATTTACAAAAAATTACACGAGATACAAAAGAAAGTAAAAGGACTTTCCAAAGATAACAAAAGCCATAACTATGAGTATGTAAGTGGCAATAAGCTTTTATCATTTATCAAGCCTTTAATGGATGAACAAGGATTGATATTAAAGCAAGAAGTTTTATCGATAGATAACACAAGGCAAGACTACGACGCTAAGTATTCTAAAAAATCAGAGATTCTATCAAAGGTTATGATGCAATTTACTTGGATTGATGTTGAAACTGGAGAGAAAGATGTAAACTCATTTGGTGCAAACGGTCAAAACGATTGGGAGAAAGGACTTGGTTCAGCTCTTACTTATGCAGAAAGATATTTTCTTTTAAAATACTTTCACATTGCAACGGATGAGGACGATATAGACAACCCAAACAGAAAGAAAGAAGAAAATAAAAATATAAAGCCAAAATCAAGAGAGAAACTACCTCTTACAAAGGATGGGTTTGAATACTTAAATTCAAAAGGAACGAAGGAAGATTTGCTTATAGCTTTAAATGAAAGGATTTTGGATGAAGAAAATAGAAAAACATTAACTGAAAGGTTATCAAATTTACAAAGTAATGGCAATAATTAGAAGTGTAATTTTAGAGGGGGCAACTCGGAAGAAAGACAAAAGCGTTTCGTTGCGATTTACAACAAGCCTTGAGCAAAGCAGTGAGGAATTTATGGAAGTGGATAAGGTTCTTGATTCTCACGGAATTTTATACTTTAGCGATAGAGATACATTAACTCAAAGAGAGATTGACGAAATAGAAAAGGTTGATATTGAAATAGAGGGTAAAACTAAAAGCCAAAGATTAAGAAATGTGCTTCACGTTTACAACTCACAAAATGATAAGATTGATTTCAAGGAGTTTTACGCTAAAGAAATGGAGCGAATAATTGAACACTACAAAAGCAAGTTAGTAGATGCGTAAGTGTAAAATATGCAAGGTTAAATTTACTCCAGTGCATTCTTCCGTTCAAATGTGTTGCTCATTGACTTGTGCAATAGAATACTCAAAGCAAATAGAGAAAAAGAAATGGGCAAAGCAGAAGAAAGTGCTAAAAGAGAAAATCAAAACCAAGTCAGATTTTGTTAAGGATTTGCAAAAGGAAGTAAACAAGTTTATCAGGAACAGAGATAAAAACAAACCTTGCATAAGTTGTGGAAAGCCATTAAAGAGCAAATTTGATGCTGGTCATTACCGAAGTGCTGGAGGAAATCCAGAATTAAGATTTGAGGAGTTAAATATTCACGGGCAATGTGTTTACTGCAATCAACACTTACACGGAAATCTTATTGACTATCGGATAAGGCTAATTGAAAGAATAGGAGTTGATAAAGTAGAATGGTTGGAAAGCAAACACGAACCAAAACACTACACAATTCCAGAATTAAAAGAATTAATAAAACAATATAAACAAAAAAACAAAACAAAATGAGTTTAGAAGTACAAGGAAAAATAACTAAGATTTTAGACAAGCAAACAGGACAAAAAAAAGATGGCTCTGGAGAATGGGTTAAGCAATCGTTCTTAGTTGAAACAGAAGAACAATACAATAATCTTTATTGCTTTGAAGTGTTCGGAGATGAAAAGGTTGAGAACCTTAACAAGTATAACAAAGTAGGAGATTCTGTTTCTGTTGAGTTTAATGTATCAACTAATGAATGGAATGGAAAGTATTTTACAAGTTTACAAGCTTGGAAAGTAATGAAAAGCGAATCAAGTCAAACATCGGAGCAACCTAAACAAAAAGCTGATGAATTTGCAAATGATTTGCCTTTCTAAAAATAAAAAAGGGGATGTGTCCACGAGGGACAAAAATAACTATGTGTAAGTTTAGAAGCATCCCCGATTTTAAACTATGGAATCACACAAGAAACTTGAAATACTATCCAAGAACGGAATCAAAGTTTATCCAGTACACACTTCAATAGGTTGGAAGATTGAGGTGGATGTTAATGGTAAAAAAAAGAGATACGATAAGATAGTAACCGAAAAACAAATTAACAGTAAAGATTGGAGCAAGAATCCAATCGGAATAACTATTGATTATTTTATTAAAAAATTAGGTTATTAAATAAAATAACTCTACTTTTACAAAGTCGGTTAAGGACTGGAACAACTAACCGCAATTAACTAAACTATTTACGAGCCTTTTTAAATGATAAACTTTTCCAGTAAGTTTTGATTTTTTAAAGGCTTTTTTATTAACACTATGGATTACAATAAATTTTTAAAAACAAAAGAAAAGACATTTATTTCAAGTGGTTTTGAAGTTGACGAGAACAACTTGAATAAAAACCTTTTTGACTTTCAAAAGTACATTGTTAAAATAGCACTAGAAAAGGGAAGATTTGCAATATTTGCGGATTGCGGATTAGGTAAAACTTTAATGCAGTTAAGCTGGGCAGATGAAGTGCAAAAGAAAACCAAACTTCCAGTTTTATTATTAGCACCCTTGGCGGTGGTTCAGCAAACTATTAAAGAGGGTAGTAAGTTTGGTATAGATTTGGATTTTTTAGTATTAGACGAATCTAAAGACAAAGAAATAATAAACTACGACCAGCTTAAGAATATTGACACGTCTAAATATAGCGGAGTTGTACTAGATGAAAGTAGTATTTTGAAGGGTAGAGATGGCAAGTTGTCTAAGCTTATTATTGACTCCTTTAAAAACACTCCATACAAGTTAGCTTGTACCGCTACACCATCACCCAACGACCATATGGAATTAGGGCAACATAGTGAATTTTTAGGAGCTATGAGTTACCTAGAGATGTTGGCAATGTTCTTTGTTCACGATGGCGGAGAAACTTCTAAATGGAGATTAAGAAAGCACGCAACAGATGATTTTTGGAACTATGTATGTACTTGGTCTATTTCTTTAGACAACCCTAAAAGCCTTGGATTTGGTTCAAAGGGTTATGATTTGCCAGAGATTGAATTTATCGAGCATATTATACCCGTAGAAAATAACACTCAAACATTGTTTGGAGATGTAGCGGTAAGTGCTACTGAATTGCACCGAGATTTAAAAAGGTCTTTTGGTAAACGTATTGAGAAAACAAAGGAGTTAGTTAATTCAAATAACGAACAATGGATTGTGTGGACGTTAAAGAATGATGAAGCTAATTTTTTATCTAATGAAATATTGGATAGTGTAAATGTTCAAGGTTCAGACAAACCAGAAACTAAAGCGAAAAACCTTAATGGATTTGCCGATAATGATTTTAGAGTGTTAATCACTAAGACTAGTATAGCTAGTTTCGGGATGAATTACCAGCAATGTCACAATATGGTGTTTACTTCGTATGATTTTAAGTTTGAAGCGTTCTATCAAGCAGTTAGACGTTGTTATAGATTTGGGCAAAAGAATAAAGTTAAGGTTCATTTGTTAGTTCCTGAATCACAAGTAAATGTTAGAAGTTCTATTTTGGAAAAGGAAAAAAAACATAAAGAAATGATACGTCAAATGGCAAAATATTCCAGCGAAACAAATTACAAACTAAACAAATCAAATTTTATGATTGAAAAAAAAGAAGTTAAAACAGAAAACTACCACGTAATAAATGGAGATTGCGTTCAAGAGTCTAGCAAATTAGATGATAATTCAGCGGATTTATGTGTATTTTCCCCTCCATTTGCTGAATTGTACGTTTACTCAGATAAACCTGAGGATATGGGTAATGTAAAGAATTACGAGCAGTTTGAGGAGCATTTCCAATTCTTAATACCTCAAATTAAAAGAGTATTAAAAAACGGAAGAATATGCGCAGTTCATTGTATGGACTTACCAATTCAAAAAGGTAAAGAGGGGTTTATTGGGTTGAGAGATTTTAGTGGGATGCTTATTAAATGGTTCACAGATCAAGGATTTATTTACCATGCAAAAACAACAATTTGGAAGAATCCAGTAACCGAAATGCAAAGAACTAAAGCACTAGGATTGTTACATAAAACGATAAAAAAGGATAGTTCCATGAGTAGGGTGGGGATTCCAGATTACGTGTTATTTTTTAGAAACGAAGGGGAGAACGAAGTACCTATCACACACCAATCTACGGACGAAACAAAGCCAGACTATTTACCAGTAGATTTATGGCAAAAATATGCTAGTCCAGTTTGGATGGATGTTGACTACAAGAGGACGTTGCAATATAGAAGTGCGAGAGATGGGAATGACGAAAAGCACATTTGTCCTTTACAACTTGATACCATTGAAAGAATAATACACCTTTATAGCAACGAGGGAGAAGTAGTCTTTAGTCCTTTTGGTGGAATTGGTTCTGAGGGGTTTCAGGCTATTAAAATGGGTCGTAAGAGTATCTCGATAGAATTAAAAGAAAGCTACTACGCAAAAAATTTAATTAACCATAGAGATATTACTAAAGAAAAAAACACGGTATTAACTTTATTCTGATTAATTAAAAAATATTTTGTATATTCGTAGTGTTATTAGTTGAGTCGGATTCAATTTAATAATTAAATTAGAAACAAATTTTTAGCCTTTGCGCCTTGACGGAATCCGACTCCTGATAGGCTTAAAGGCTTTTTTTATATTGAAATTTATGGGTAAGGATAGTTATTGGTTTAAGCACGATTCAACGGCTGGAAGAGGTACAAGATTAAGAAAGATAGCTTTTATTTATGGTCATTGGGGAAAAGGTATTTATTGGGATGTTATAGAAATGTTGAGAGACCAATCTGGTTATAAGTATGAATGCGATGAATTTTCTTTAAAAATGTTAGCTGATTTAATCGGATGCAAAGATGATGGTAAGTTTATTAATTGGTTTAATGATTGTATAAAATTTGAGTTGTTTTTTGTCGAAAACGGATATTTTTTTAGTGAGGTTTTAATACAGAATATGGCAAGGTGGGAGTCTAGTAAAAACAACGGTTCTAAGGGTGGTAGACCAAAAGGAAAAAAACCTAAAAAAAACCTAACCAATAACCTAGATAAAACCCAAACGAAACCCAAACGAAACCAAACCACTAACCTAAACGAAACCATAATAGAAGAGAATAGTATAGAAGATAATAGTATATTAAAAAAGGAAAAAACAAAAAAAGAAAAGATTGATGGTTTTTTAAACTGGTTTAACTTACAAAAGAAAAAACACACTGGTACGATTGGAAAATTTAAAGGGTTATCTTCAACAGATGTAAACAATCTATTTAAATTGCTTAAGAATTACAATTACAAAGATTTTGAAGATGCCATTCCTAAGATGTTTGCGAATGAATGGGCAAAGGAAACTAACAACCTTACTCCAACTCACTTCTTAAGAAACGACAATTTTAATAAGTACCTAAACGCTGAAATTAAAAAAGAAATAATAGGACTCGGATGAAAGTAATAAACAACGACATACTCGACAAAGTGATTCACTTTTGGAGAAACGGAGCAGAACCACCTCTTAACCTTGGTATGGGAACTTTTAACGAGTACTACGGTCTTAAATTAGGAACGGTTACCGACATAACTGGTTATCCTTATTCGGGAAAGACTTTACTGCTTAAAGAAATCCTTATAAACTCATATCTAAAACATAACTTGAAGCATTGTCTTTACTTGCCAGATGATGGAGATACGTTGGAGATAATTGCTAATCTTACTCATAAATTAAGTGGAAAGACTTTCGATAAAAAGTACAAGAACAACTTAACCGAAAATGAAGTTTACCGATATGCTACCCAAGTGTTAAACGATTTTGTAATAGTTTCAGATGACAACGCAATTACTCCAGTTGAGTTTTGGGAGAAGTCTATTGAAATGGGTTGCGATACTGCTTCGATTGATTCGTGGAACGTAATGAGCCACCCAGATTCAATGGGGACTTCATACTTGGCCAAAACATTAAGCACAAGAAACAGACTTGCTCAGGTAAACAACAAACATTTTTTCACTATAATTCATCCAAAGAACCCAACATCAGTAAACTACGATAGAAAGACTGGGAAGCTTAAAGAACCGAGTACATTTGATTTAATGGGAGGTTCTGAATGGAACAACAACGGTAAGAACATTATAGTAGTACACAAGCAAGAGAGAGAGGGAATAGAGTACGAAATACACGTCAAGAAAACCAAGCCACGAATTGTAGGAATGACTGGAATGGTAACAATGAACTTCGATATTCCAAGCCAAAGATTCTACGAGGATAACGGATTCGACAAACAATTCTTTTACGACAACGGATTTATGCAAGAAAAACCTTTAAATTTAGCAGAGGTAAAAAATGCTTTTGAAACTAACAACGAAACACCTTTTTAAAAATGGATAGACTATTTGAGAAAATACTACTGATAGGACAAATAAAATCCTTTGAAGTTTACATAAGCGACTTTGTAAAAGATATTGACGAAAGCAAACCGAATGAGAAATGGCAAACTATCTCACAAAGATTTAAAGATAACTTGATTGTGTTAAATAATGCCACGAGGATAATCAACTATCTTGAAGAAGAAAATAACAACCTTTTAAAACTTGCTAAATTTACCGAGCAGATGGAAGAAACGATATACAAGATGGAAAACTTCGACAGATTGAAAAGAGAGAATGAGCAACTTAAAAATAATATAAAATGAAAAAACTACTAACATACTTAGTCTTAATAAGCTTGTCTGTATTGGCAACTTATTACTTTACAAAAGAACTTAATCCTTGTGAATGTGATGAGATAAGAGAGCAACAAATATTAACACAATTAGAAATAGATTTGATTCACGTTAAAAGGGTGCAACAGAACTGGAATAGACACTTAAAATAATTTTACTATATTTGCTAAAATGATTGAGGAAATTTATAATTGTAAAACGTGCCGAAACTATGCCAAAAGCATAGCTGGAGAAGAACACGAAGAAATTTTCTCATTAGCACTTGAAAAAATAATTGTCCAAAATCCTCAAAATGTGGAAAATTATCAGTCTTACTTTTATACAACATTGAGAAGTGTCTATTTAGATTGGTTAAAAGACAACCGATTTACTGAATTAGACGAAACAACTCCAGACGAAAGAGATGAACCAAACTACTATAAAGAAGCATTGAAGTTATTTCTTGAGAAACAGACAAATGATGAGGAGTATAAATTTTATCAGGATTTAATTTACTTATCGTTTGAGAATAGTAAACTTTCGCTTTGCAAAAAATTAAAACTAAGACGAGCAGACTTAGACGTATATCTTGCTCAAGCAAAACAATTAATAAAAAATGAATATATTTATCTTATCAATAATTAGCCTTGCAACCATACTTTACTTGAAAGACAATTTAAACGTATTTTTTCACTTAAAAGTAAAAATGGGATATAGAGCAACAGAAGAGATAAAACCATTCGATTGTTACTTTTGTCTTATTATGTGGACTTTTATAATTGTGGCAATCTTATCACTTAACTGGTTGCTTATTCCGATAGGATTTGTAACTGCTAAAATAATAGACAAACTATGGAGTTAATAGATTTCAAAGATAAGTTAGAACAAAAACAGAAAGGATTGAACATTGCACTTACATCAGCACAAAGAACTTTCCTTTACGGATGCTACTATGAGATAACTGGAAGAACTGCGAATATAAATTGTTCTTCTTGTGATTCGTATACATACAAAATTCTTTTGAATTATTTAAAGATTCAAGAACCTACCGATAAGACTATACAAGAGCAATACTTTGAGAAGTACGGAAAGACCGTGCCGAACCGATACAAAAACGACAAACAATGGATAGAATCAAAATTATAATTTTAGCACTTACACTCACTTTAGTAGGTTGCAAGAAAGAAAACGAACCAATCAAATCAAACGAAGTGAATTGTAATTGCGGAGATGTTGAGTTAATTAATTTCTATACGAACACATCAACAAACCAAAGAACCTATGTGTACAACTCCAGAAACAATTGCACAAACAATGTGTATCAATTTGAAACTAACACAGAGTACACAGATATTAGATTCTGTTTAACTTATCAATGGTAAGAAATGGCAAAGAGTAGAGCGTTTGTGGACAGGTTAGAAGAGTTAGCGTGGGAGTACATACAAGAATGTATTAACCATACTAAAGAGGTGCTTTCTAATAAAGGGAGTAAAGAGCAAGTAAAAGATAGACACATACCTACGACTGATTATTTTTTAAATATTTGGATTCCTTTAAAATATTCTAAAAAGGACACTATAAAAAGAAGTTCTTATTACCGATGGTTGAAATGGGAGAACACTTACAAGCAACAAATCATTGAAAATATAGACGATTATTTTAAGGCGTTAGCTGGGGATATTGTAGCGAATGAGGGTAAGGGTATCTTCTACGCAAAGAATAAATTAAATTGGAGCGATAGAATAGAGAGCAAGAATACAAACAACTTTCAGTTGCTTAATATTGACCCTTTAGCAATAGACGATGGAACAAACAACGGCACTACGAAAGATAGCGAGTAGCAGAAAAAAGATAACGGTAGTACAAGGTGGGCAAGGTGCATCTAAAACCTTTTCTATTCTTATGCTACTAATTAACCACGCTTCAAATGTAGAGGGTAGAGAGATACTAATTTTGTCTGCTGAACTTACCAAGATGAGATTAACGGTAATTAAAGACTTTGTTAAACTTATGCAGATGTTCGGAATCTATCAAGATAGTAGATTCATTTCGGGAACTCTTTACAGATTTCCAAATGGTAGTTTTATCAAGTTTATAGGGTTGGATAAGTCAGACGTTGGAAAGGGATTGCGTTCAGATGTTGCATACTTCAACGAGGTAAACAAGATTGATTCAGAAACATACCGACAAGTAGCAAGTAGAGCAAAGAAAGTTTATGCAGATTTTAACCCAGATGCAGAATTCTTTATCCATAGCGAAGTAATACCGAGAGAAGATTGCGACTTCTTAAAGCTTACTTTCCAGGATAACGAGATGCTCGACAAAGGAGAAAGAGAGGAGATACTACGGTACAAGCAACTTGGGTACAATGAGCAAGGAGAAGTTATCAATAAATACTGGGCGAATAAGTGGAGAGTGTATGGACTTGGAGAAGTGGGAGCAATAGATGGAGCAGTCTTTGAACATTGGGAAACTATCGAGATGCCAAAGGATGCAAGGCTATTGTATTACGGTTGTGATTTCGGTTACGCAACTTCTAAGTTTGCAGTAATTGGAATATACAACTGGAATGGTAGAAAGGTTTTAAAGCAATTTGTTTATAAGACTAACCTAACCAATCAACAAGGAGCAGAGGAATTTAAGAGAATGGGTTATAATGGCGGGGTAGTGTATTGTGATAGTGCCGAACCAAAGAGTATAAGAGAGTTGCAGATTGCTGGAATTCAAGCAGTCAAATGTGATAGCAAACAAGATATTAAAACGTATGCTATTCAATCTTTGAATGAGCAGTCTTTCTATGTGGATGAAAACTCAACTGATTTGATTGATGAATTAAGATACTACGTTTATGACGAAAAGACTGGAAAACCAAAGAAAAGCGACAAAGACCACTTAATGGATGCAATGCTTTATGCTATTGGCTCAGGAGATAAATACAACGGAAAATACAGATAATGGAATTAAAAATAAAAAGCAGAATAAAAGATTTAGATTTAACCTATATTGATTGCTATCACTTTATAAACGAGGTTAAGGAGGACTGGAGTATAGTGAACAAGATTAAACTGGTTAAGCTATACACAAAAAAAGACATTAGCAATGTAGTGGTATCGGATATTAATAAAGCCTTTAATTTAATCACAAAGGTACTGAATCAATATAAGCCAAAAGAAGTACCTATCTACTTGGAATTTGAGGGAAAGGAATACCAACTCCAAGAGGACTTCTTCAAGTTACCCGCTGGATGGTTTATTGATTCAAGCGTAGCAGATTTTGAGAAAGTACCCGAACTACTCCCAGCTTTTGCATACATTGAAAAGGGAATGAAGTATGCCGAGACAGACGAACATTCAAACGTGCTTAACCCACTAAAGCAAAGAGCAGAAGTATTTAAACGAAATATGAACGTATCGCAGTATTTGGATTTAACTGGTTTTTTTTTGCTCAAACAAAAGCAGTACAAACTTTCCTACATCCTAACTCAAAACATACAAACAAAACAAAAGAGCAAAAGCCTTACGAATGGGAAGAGGTTATTCACGTTATGGCTGAAGAATTTAAAACGACTTGGGAAGAAATTACTAAAATGAATATCGTAACCTTTAATCACAAATTGAAGTTTGTTGAGCATCTTCAAAATGAAAGGGTAAAGGCTACAAAAGTCAGATAATTTTAGTCTATAAATTATGGCAGTAAGAGACTTTGATTGGCTTGGCAGTAAGTTTGGAACTGCAACGGAAAACCTAAGAGCAAAGGCCGGTACAAAGGTAGAGGAGACGATTGCAGAGTGGTTAAGAGAAAGGATTGACGTTGCTCAGGCAGAGTTAGAAAGCAATAACAGAAACGCAAGTGGTTCTCTTTCTGCATCCATAAGGCCTAAAGACTTAGTTACAAATGGAGAGGAGGTTCTTGTTGAAGTTATTGCAGAGGATTATTGGGATTTTATCAATCAAGGGGTAAACGGAACGATAGGTAATTTTGGTTCTCCTTACTCGTTTAGGAATTTAGGAGTAGGAATGAAGATGCACCAAGCGTTTAAAGAGTTTATACAACTGCGAGGTATTACTCCAAGAGAACCAGAGATGGACTACGACCAACTTGCTTATGTACTTGCAAGAGCGACAAAGAAGAAAGGAATTAAAGCAACTCCTTTTATGGATGAAGGTTTCAGCGAAGAAGCAATAAAAGACTTGGCAGATAGGCTTGGCAAAACGGTTAAAAGAATATTTGAATAATGGCAATAAGCATAACACAATCTCCACAATTAGCAACACCAAGTGACAACCCGGTTACTTGGGTATTTGATTCTACGCAAACTACACAACCTAACTTCTACTATTTAGTTGAGGTTTATATTGCGAATCCTACAACCTTTGCAGTAGTAGAAAGGCACAAAGTCTATCCAGAGTTTGGAAGTAAAGCACACTTTGACGCTTCAAGTATTACCACGAGATATGCTCAAATGAACGACACAAGTGGAGCACAGATATTACCGAGCATCAAGATAGATGTAACCGAGTATTACGGAAGTATTCCTACGGCAAATGCAACCGCATCCAGTACGGCAGTATTGTTTTGGAAAGCAAGACTTAAAAAAGAGGATTTTGTAAACTACGATTTTAACGACTATTATCTTAACGCTACGAGTGGAGTTAATTTTTTAACATTAGAACCGAGAGGAACTGCAAAAGTAAAGTATGACGATTTGTTTTACCTTTCTATTTTAACGAATGGGAATGCAGTTGATTTTACTATTAACACTTACCAAGCAAATGGAACTCTTGTAGATAACGTGGTGCTGAGTGGTATTGGTTCGGGGTTTAATCTTATGACCGTTTGGAGTGGAGTTAAAACTTTGGAAACGCTCAACGGTGTAGATTTTACCAACGCTACTTATTACACAATAGAAGTAGACAACGGAGTAGGAGCGAGTGAAGTATTTAGAATTGATTTAGACGAAAGTTGCCAATATTCTACAAGGTCGAGGATTCACTGGTTAAATGAAATTGGAGGAGTAGATTCTTATACTTTCGGATTACTCACAAGAGAAAAAACAAATGTGCAATCTTTTGGATATGAAAGGCAGTTTGGTGCTTTTGATTCTTCTGGGAATTATACCTACGATTTGAAAGATGGAACGGTTATAGACTACTTGAAAGAATTTAGCAAGGAATTGGAAGTTACTTCGGATTGGATGTTGCAAGAAGTTCAGAACTGGTTAAGCAAATCTTTATACACAAGTCCAGTCGCTTACCTGGAGCAAAGTGAAAGCTTGTATAGGTGCAAGGTTACGAATACTGACTTTGATAAGAAGATACAGGAAACAGATATGGTATTTCAAGAGGTGGTAAAAATAGAATTAGAATCAGATAACTCAGTAAATGTCTAATATTTTATACATTGATAATAGGATAGTTGACTTGGATAGTGATGTTTCGCTACCAATTAGTTATTCTATTGGGGATTTTAAAAACCCAGAGAATAGAAAAAGGAGTGTTTCTAAAACTATTAAAATAGTAGGAACTCAGAATAATAAAAGTATCTTTTCGGGTGCTTACAATTTAAGCCTTTCAGATAGTGGAGATGCTTTGGGGTTTGATTTCAACCCTAATTTAAAAGTAAAAGCAAGGTATATCCGTAACGGAATAGAGATATTTAACGGATTGGTTCGTTTGCTTAATGTTGAGATTGACAATGGTAACTACTTTTTTGAGATAGTTTTGTTTGCTGACTTCATAAACATCATTAAAGGGATGGCTGACTTGAATGTAAACGAGTTAGATTGGAGCGAATACGACCACGATTTAACAAGGACTAACATCGAGTTAAGCTGGGACACTTCGGTATTGCAAAACGGAGTACAAACATCAAACTATGATGTAGCAAAGAAGCCTTTAGGATTTGGTTACTGGTATCCAATAATGGATTTTGCTTATAATCCAAACGTTAAAACCCAACAGATAGACAATTTTGTACCTTATGTTTACGTCAAAGAAACGATTGAAAAGTGTTTTGAACACGTAGGATATACTATTGATTCAGATTTGTTTGACGAACCTATGTTTAGGGCTTTAACTTGGGGTTTTGGTGGTGGAAAGAAAGAATCTACTCCTCCAGTAGATGCAAGTAGTAGACAAGTAGAGTACAGATTTGATACTCCTAGCAGTTTGCCTATCGTTGAAACTCTAAACGGTTTTGGAACTTCTACCTATGGTTATGAGTTGTATGTAAAGAAAAGATACTATCTGTCTCAATTTGCCGAAACATTAGTAAATGATGGTTACTCTCAATACAATTCAACTGCAAATAAAATCACAATTCAAAAGACTGGTAGTTATAATTTAGAACTTAATTACAATTCATTACTTGGTTACTCAGCAACGAGTGGAACTGCATCGGGTAATTTGAGGGTGGTTAGTAGAGTTGTTAAGAATGGTAGAGTTATCTCAAGCGGTTCTCCTTTCTTCTTTTCTACTTCTGCAACTTATAACCAAACAACAAACACAAAGCTTAACTTGGTTGCTGGGGATGAGATTTACGTTGACTTTTACATTCAGGGAATAGTAAGAGATGCGAATCCATTTACAATAGATTTGAGTTTTGATTTACAAAACGCTTTTACTTTAGATTTAACTTCTGAGAATGGATTTTACATTGAGAACGATGTTATCTCTTTGAATAGGTTTATACCAGATTTGAAGTGTAGTGAGTTTGTAAAAGGTGTGATAAATATGTTTAACCTTTATGTCAGTGAACCATATGAGAGTGGAGTGGTAAAGATTGAACCATTGCAAAACTATTATAGCGGAGAGGACAACTGGACTAATTTACTCGACTACTCTAAACCTATAAACATACAACCAAGTGTAAACGATTCAGCAAAGAATTACAACTTTAAATTTGCAGAGGATAAAGACTACGAGAATACAGAGTACTTCGACAAGGTTGGAGAGTATTACGGAAATTATACTTTTGAAAGTGAGAACGAGTATAACACAAACGAGATAGATTTTGCTATTCCTTTTGCTCAGACTATTCCCGCTGGAGACTTGGTAATAAGTAACTATGTAATTCCAAGAATTTACTCATCAAAAGACGGGATAAACTTCGAGCCTTTCAAGGGTAAGCCAAGAATATTCTTTAACAATGGGCTTAGACCAATTTCGGGTAATTGGAGTCTTATTGATTCTGGAGGATTTACAACCTACACGAGCTACCCACAAGCACATCACGCTTATGGAACGATTGAGAATCCAACTTTTGATTTGAACTTTGGCAAACCTTTATTTGTTAAATACAATTACACAAACTACGCAAACAATAATTTGTTTAGCAAGTACAACCGAATAAGTATAATAGAGCAAACTTCAATAGATGGAAAAGTATTAACGGCTTACTTTAATCTTAACGAAAGCACAATAGGAGATTTCAGCACTTTGGTAAATATAAACGGGGTGTTGTATAGAAAGAATTTAATAACCGACTACGATGCGAACGGATATGAAACTACAAAAGTAGAACTTTACAAAGTATTAGAAACAACAGAAATAACTGCATCCAATCCAGTAGTAATTTCGTCAAGTCCAAGTTACATAGGAACGGTTGTATCTTCTCCAAGTGGAGTTGGTGGTGGTACTTCGGTAATTAGAGGAGGTAAGAATAGCACATTAAAAGAGAATCCAGTAATAGCACAATTATAAAAGAATGGAAGAATTTAAAAGAATGATTTTGAAAGTTAGCAATGTCGCTAACGAAGTTGCAACTATACCAAGCACAAGCGACCACACCGATGGCTCTTGGCTTACTACCGATATTTATGTAGGAGAGTTATTCCTAAACACTACAGATAACATTCTACAAACGAGAACAGATAGTGGAATTGTTACTTTAAACAACGCTGGTTCTGACGTAAACTGGGGAGATATACTTGGAACACTATCAGACCAAACAGACTTACAGAACGCTTTAGATGACAAGATAAATTATTCAGATTATACTCCATCACATTCTTTGCTGGTT
>PEAW01024564.1_pt1 | contig 17767 bp, 16 predicted proteins | sample 1430331 | NCBI WGS metagenome assembly PEAW01 (sample SAMN07709108, study PRJNA374926) | Mollusc metagenome, whole genome shotgun sequencing project. | isolation source: combination of 3 Haliotis diversicolor samples: VC2003, Pt131, and Pt118... | host: Haliotis diversicolor | place... | reverse complement strand
TTACAGACCCAAGTGGTTTACCATTTAAACTTACAGAACTAGACAAAGCGGCAGATGGAATATTAATACCGGGTGTAGGTGGAAACAATACAGTTGGTTTATATTATGCTGGTGAAGTTAAATTTACTGGAACAGGTATAGACGACTTAGGGAATGCTTTAGTTGATGAAGAATATTATTTCAAATCAAATACTAAAGTAGGAGGAATACAAAGAACTAAACCTACTGGTGTAGGAGAGATATTCCAAGTACTGTTTAGAGTTGGACACGTAGCACCTAGTGCTGGGGATGACACTATTATACTAGTTGAGGTAGGAACTGCTATTGAAAACTCAACAGATGTATTCACTACAGGAACTTCAAGTGATTCATTAGTAGTTAAAAGTCAATTAGATTCTGCAGTAGGAGATTTGAACTCATTACATACAACAGAGAAATCTAATGTAGTAGGTGCAATAAATGAAATCAAAGATGCAGAGTGGGAAAGGCATTATCATCATTTAGGAAGTACAACTGTTTCTACTGATTTAAATACAATTATAGAATCGGGATTATATAGGTCTGATTCAGTTAATAATATATTTGAAAATGCACCTGTTGGTGCAATGACATCATGTGTTTTAACTGTTGACCAAACTCAAGATACATTAGTTAGACAAAAATACGAACCTAGAGAATCTACAGATATATATGTTAGATATTTAAGAGGAACAGATTGGTCTGAATGGTCTAAGCTTAAAGAAGACAGAACTTTAGATTCTAGGATAGTAGGATTAGTAGACCCTTGGAATGGAGATTGGACTGATGTTGAGATGAGAAATCAAAACAACTTAGGTAATGGAGCTACTGAAGGAGATTTAACTTGTGTTATAAATGAGAAAACTTATGTTGGTCAAGGATATACTAATATAGGCACTGGTGTAGCATATAAAACAAATGCTACATATACGATTGAAACTCCAACAGAATATAAATTTACAAAAACAGAAGTAGCTAGTGGAATGAATCTAAATCTCTATATATGGAAACCTAATACCGATTACTTTGTTAGCATGAAAATTAAAGGTGGTATTTCTGTATTTAAATTAGGTAGCGACCAACCTCATACTATAACAAAAGAAACTAAAGATGGAGATTATTATTCTGTTTTATTTAGAACTGGAAATGTTAGGGATACTGGAGAATATTTAGATATAACTGCTACTATTCAAAGACAGATAGGAGAAGAGTTTCATGTATACGAATTTATGGTAGTTGAAGGAACTACAAGTGAACATCCGTTTGTTCAAAACTCAATCGCAGATGGTAGATTAGTAATAGATAAACCTTACAATAGAAATACACATTCATTTATTACTGTTGGTTCAATAGGAACTCCTAGTTATTCTATAATTCCAATTGCAACTGATATAGGATACGCAAAAGAAAGGTATACAATAGTAAATCCAGCAAACCCAACTAATAGACATGACTCATTAATTTCTTCAAGTTATATGATGGCTTTTGAAGGTACAGCAGAAAGACCAATGACAGTTGAAGAATCTGGAATATTGGGGGATATTGTGTCATTAACTGGACACGGTAATGGTAAAAATCAATACCATACATCGTTCCAATATTGTGCTATTTATGAAGGAGATTTAACAGAAGCAGAAATGAAAAGAGAACTAGCATTACTGAAAAGTGGAAACTTTGAAGTGCCTAGGTCGTTAAATACCAATGCTAGAGAAACTATACCTTATGCGATAGGTGCTAATGGAGTGGATACTGGAAATACAGTACTATATGATGCTGCAGTAGGTACTCCGGGTAATATGACTGACATAATTACACTACAAGAATCAATTTATAATTTCGACAATATAGAAATTGCAGTCGGAGAATACAATAGTGATAATGATAGTAAGATTATTCCAACGTATGTAATTGCAAAATATCCAAATACAACAGGATTACAATTTACTTATTACGATAATAACGGTGGTGCAGCAGCAATTCAAGGTGGATTAGTACATGCAGTAATAAAAATACTATCGTATAATACTATGCAAATTGTTAAAGCTTTTGCTAATGGAGTAGAGCAAACCGAATCTACTTACTTAAGAATTAGAAGAGTAGTAGGAATGAATAGAAAATAATTAAATGCCACTTCGGTGGCAAGGAGGAATACATGGCAGATAACAAAATTTATGAGCCAAGGTTGTTTCTACAGGGTGGATTAACACCCGAAGATGAAGCAAAGCTTAATCATATTACAATAACAAAAGATATAAACATTGATACACTAGAACAAGACCTTACGGCAGTTAAAGATAGTATCACAGGTATCTCATACGATACTGCAAGTTCAACAACAAGTTTAGCACATAATATTAAACTTGAGAATGTACAAGCAGATATGACAGACATAACTACTCAAGGTGCAGAATTAGCATCAACTAAAAGAGTAGAAGATATGATAACTGCATTCGGTGGTTCTAGCATGAAGATATTTAATGGATTAGCTAGTATTAACTTTCAAGATTCATGGATAGACCCAACACAACCGGAGGCTAATGCTATCAAGTTATTACATGACACGGCAGAAACAGATGCTAAAGGGCAACCATGGGAATTACTAATTGATGTTAAGATAGCAACTAGTCCTAACTTAGAAAAGATATTTGGTTCAGAGGGATTACTATTAATATCACCAATAGAAGACGACTACCACAAAATAGAGTTCTATAACCATACTAAAGATAAAACAGCAGTAGGTTTATATAATGACGCAGATGGTTCATATGTTGATGTTAAGTATATAGCATTAGAAAGTGATATTACAGGTGCTACTCACTATGAAGGAATTGCATCAATAGATATTCCATCAGATATTTTATTTGTTGGTAAGACACCACAAGAAGTAATGACTACTTTAGTAGAAGCCGCTAGAACTAAACACGGAACAAATAGATGGAGTTTTGCACAAGAAATAGAAGCAACTGGAACACCTACATTACATGGAATATTTGGTGATGGATATATAGCAATTAGTTATGTAGGTAATAATCATCATGTAGCACATTTCTATTCAGACGATGAAAAGATATTTGTATCTACTTACGATAGTACTAATACTGTAAGAGTGGATTACCAACAATACCAATTAGTTGGAGAATACAACTATCAAATTATAGAAGAAGATATAGCGGGAAATACACCAACTAGACAAGAGTGTGTATTAGCTTATATGAAAGTTATAGGTTTTGATTGGGAAAAAAGAATGGAATTTAGAATTAAATCTACTGCCAAAGATAAGTTCTTTGCGATAGAATATCTTGGTCAAACAGGAGCTACACAACAAAATCCATCTAACTTTAGAATATTTGACTCTACTTTAGCTTGAACCCCTAATGTAATAGAAACACAGAATAAAATACCAACAGGTTATTCAAATATAATATCGAGGATTAGTAATTAATCCTCGTAGGAGGTAGAGAACTATTGCAAGAAATTCATACTGGACACAATGTAGAAATTACTCCCAATCACGACATTTTATACAGAGCAACTTTGGAAACTGACTACACACAATTATTACCACCTATCGCACAGATGACAACAGGGAGTAAGATATTCATAACGGTAGATGGTGATGTAAGTCATAAAGTATTATTCACTACAGAGGACGGCTCAACAATACGTAATGGTGAATCAACCTATGAAGCTAAAGCTGGAGATAAAATCATGTTAATAGCTGGAAGTCAAAAGTATTCTGTGTATGATTTTACACATAATATTACAAACGATTTCCAAAAGCAAATAGACGAACTAACTAATACAGTTAGTATTAACACAGGTCATATCTTAGATGTTAATACGGCAATACAAACAATAGATGATGAATTAACTCAAACAAACACTAACATTACCAAAATAGAAGATGATATTTCAGATAACACACAATTGATACAAGATAACGGTATTACAATTGCTAATCAAACATCAAGAATGGATGGAATGGAAAATCAAATATCAGATTTAAATACAGGACATACAGGTAATCTAAATCTAATTAATCAATCTATAACTAATATACAGAATAATGCTTCGGCAATAACAGGTAATTCAGAATCAATAAGTGGTCTACAAGACCATGTTTCTGCTTTATTAAATCAAGGAGGATGGGTATCTAGGAGAAATTACAACTTAGGCTTCAACATTCCTATAGGAACTGAAGACTATGTGTTCCTACCTAATACAGTTATCAATGAAGTTTGGATTGAACCCGACCATACAACAGGAGAATTTGACGTAGTAGCCGGTAGAGAATACCATGTAAAAGCTAGTTGGGCTAGTAATACAAATTTAGCTACTGATAACAACATTTCCTTTGAAATGTTAGACCAAGACCAACAGGGAGTATATGACATACATGGAACATTAATAAGACATGACAGAAATGTTATAGCAAATGAGGATATTGGATTGTTCGAAATCAATGCAACATTCGTACCAATAAAGACAGGCAAAGTTAGGTTGATGATACATCTATTGCACCAAAACGATACAGAGATACAAGTGTCAGACGCAGACAATGATTTTCTGATGTATGAGGTGTATGGATTACTTAAATTCTTCCAAACAATATTTGCACCAATAAATTAAATTAAAAGTAGTTCTACGACTCCAAATTTGTCCGTGGAGCTACTTATTTTTATTTTTAGATAAATTATAAGTTAAAAAATAGGGGGTCAAATTGAGCAGAATAGAAAATATAGATGAACACATTCAATACTTTGATGGTGTTTATACAGTAAAGAGTAAATTTAGCTATATGGGTTATTATATACGTGATGGTTTCTCATGGAATGGGACTACATATTGGTTCACTACAAAATCTATGATTAAACCAACTATGATACATGATTGGTTGCTATACAATGGGCATAGTAGAGATATAGCAGATAAAGTATTTAAAGAAGCAATGGAGCTTGAAGGAGTTAGTCCATTTTGGATTAATCTAGTATACTTTTTGGTAAGATTGAAGAAAGACGAGGTAGGTACATATGACTATAAATAATGATGTAAAAGTATCAATAGGTGTAATAGTTTTATTAGTAAGTGCTTTCTTTGGATGTTATAGGTTAATATCTGCAGAGTTAGATAAGAAGATAGATAAGACGGTTATAGAGCTTAGATTAGAGATTAAGGACACTAGAATAACAACTTTGGAGAATACCCAAGAATTAAAAATACAATCTCTTAAAGAGAAAGTAAACAATAACTCTAGTCAACTTACCAAAAATAATGAGAAATTAATAGAAATAGATAAGAAGTTAGATATATTAATAACTAAACTTGAGCAGAATTTGTAAACAAAACAATAGAATTAGATATTGACCTTAAGGAGGTTTCAGATGTTAAATAGACAAGCAATAATAGAGAAAACTATGCTAACGTTAGGTGTAGTACAAAAATACAATGATAACTCTAATAGATTTAGAGCTATAGCAGATGTGTTATTAGAAAACATAATAAATGAAATGGCACATAATAGAAGATTTCAATTTAATATAAAGAGTGCTAAATTGAATTACTTCCAAACAGAACATAAAGTAAATGGAGAATATAAATATAATAAACCTTATGGATTATTAAATATTGTATATCCTCAAGGATTAAGAGTAGAGGGAGAATATATATATAGTGAAAATAAAGATGAAGTTATTAGATATAATCAGAATTTATCTTTAGATGAATACCCGGAGAACTTAATTAATTATATGAGATATGCTTTAGCATATGAATTATGTCTTACATATCCGGAGTTTAGAACTAGGCAACAAGATATGTATGGTGCAATGTTAAATGAAGAATCAAAGATAACTGCCAATGAAACACCAAAGACAAGAGATATTATTGAAGAAACTCTTTCAATATACTAGGAGGAATTAAATGATAAATACTCAAACTTCATTCCTTTACGGTAGTTTAGGAGATAGATTAGATTTTAATAGAGGTTCGGATGAATATAGAAACTCTGCAAAAGAAATAACTAATGCTTATATTTCTCCATTAGGTACTGTAAGAGTAATGAAAGATATAGAATTAAAGAAAGATTTAGCTAAAACAGTATTAAATGTAATTGAAACTAGTGGAGGATTCCAATTAGTTGTATTTGCAGATGAAATAAGAACAGTAAACAATGATACAGGAAACACTATATCTACAAAAGCAATAACTAAAGCAATGACTATAACAACTAATGTACATATTTCAAGAAGAGTCGGTCCAGCAAAAGATATTAATCAAAATGAAATAGCTCCATTTTTCTTTATTACTATTACTCATGATGATGGAACAAATCAATTCTTTAAATGTAATGAAGATGGAAACACTATAGCAGATTATGATTTTATTACTAACATTTCTCAACCTTTACAAAATAGAAAAGAAGTGTTTATGGATGTATATAGAATCTATAGTTATGCAGAGATTAACTTTGGTGCTGCCGATACAGATGTAGACCCAAGTTTCAAAGATTTCTTAACTATGGAGAAGATAGGAACTGCATTACAGAATCCTGTAATAACTGTAGACAATGGTAAGATGGAAATAGATTCAGTTTCGGGTGTAGTTAGAAGAATATACTTTGAAGAAATCAATGACTTTATAGCAGATGGAAAAAGATTATCTGCACAAACTGCTAAGAATGCTATTAGAGATATATATATCCCTCAACCTAAAGAGGATGGTTCTATTGAAGATGGTATACCAACTTCATGGAATGACCTTAAACAAGGGGATTTAATAGTTAATTTCTATAATAATAAAGCAAACGATACTACGGAATCTCCAATGTTATTATTATTTAAAGAACTAGGATTTAGTGGATTAACTAAACCGGCAGACGCAACAGAGAATACAGATAAGTTCATTGGATTAAAAGAATATTATACTGATGTATCATTAAGTGGTGCAACAAATATAAAGGCTAGAGGTAGAATACTACAAGGTGATATTATCGACCTTAAAGACAATATTAAAGCAGTGAACGTATTCCAAAATAGATTATGTCTTATGACAAAGGACACACTATACTTTAGTAGAGTGGCAGAATTTGAAGACTTTACAGACGGTGTAGAAAATGCAGACCCATTCTACAATAAACTATCACCAATATCTAATATAGAACCAACTATAATAACTAGTTATTCAAGTAGAGGTTTGTTTGTATTAACAGATAGAGGAATAGTAGCAGTAAACTATCAAAGGAGTTTAACTCCGGCTACTGTATCGGTAGATACGGTTTCTGATATACCTTGTAGTAATCAAGTAGAAATGATTGACTATAACTTATACTATGTAGGAGCAGATAAACATTTATATTGTGTACAAGAAGATACGCAGAACATATCAAGTCGTTTGTACAGTTTCAATGTTGAGAAGTTTCAGTTAGACCAAAGAGTTGACTTTTTAAGTAAAATTAAAATAGATAAGAACTTTAGATTAATAGTAATAGAAGAAAATGAAAAAGACAGTATAAAGATGTATGATACTATTGACGTTGATGTGTTTGCTAATGTTAAATACGAAATTCCTCATGATGGAATAGTGTGTGGTGTAAAGCAATCATTCTTTAAACAAAATGGTAGATACGACCTAACAGACAAGAATAAACAATCATTTAAAATGAAAATACACCAACCGGAAACATTCACAGACTACGGTGGTTCATTATTCAATGATGAAAATACATATATAACTAAATTCACTAGTAGAATTATTAATTCAAACAATGACCAAGTTAAATCAATGATAGTAGATGGTGAAGGTACTGTTCAATTAGGAACTAATATTGGTAGGTCTTCATTATATAGATTAGACCTTAATTCGCCTGTGTTAGATGGTATAGAAATGGAAATACAATTAAATGATAATTCAGATGGAATAGTGGAACTACAAGGAATTGAATACTTCTACGAAGCTAATTCAATCTATGGATAAGGAGGAATAAATATGATAGGTGCAATAATTGCCGGAATCTCTGTAGCTTCAAGTCTTTGGGGTGCAAAGAAATCAAGTGATTCTGCCAAATCTCAAAAAGAGTTGGCAAAGAAACAGGCAAAGGCAAGTAAGAATACAATGAAATTAAATTATAAAACATATAGTGAAAATGCTCAAAGAGATTACTTTAATAATATGTACGATATGTCTAGTCAATATTCTCAAGCTATATCACAGTTAAATGCACAATATAGAACAGGTAGTGGTGATTTTATGGCAGAGAATGCAAGTGATTATGCTAACATGTCTAGTTCATATTACAATGATATGAAATCTAATATTGATTCTCAATATGATAGAGCTATGACTTCTACGACTTCTCAAATGAGAATAAATGACTATAGAACTAGATTGACTTTTGAGAATACATCAAAGCAAAAGTTCTATGAATATAAAGATAATTTACAAAGAGCAGAATTACAATTACAGGAAAATAAACAACAAGCAGAAGCAAATAAGAAAAGTGCAATGATGAACGGATTATTTAATGTTGCACAGGTAGGAGTCCAACAATATTACAATGGTAATATAGGTAAATGGACAGGAAATGCAAATTTAGCACCAACATTAGTACAACAATACCAACCGGGAACTAGTTCTTATACCGGACAATTAGGAGGATAAAATGGCAAATACAATTGAAGCTCCATCAATAGGAGTAGTACAAAGCAATCTTGCTGGAACATCAGTACAGAGAGCTAATATAGAAGGTGAAGCACTAAAGGTAGAAGGGCAGAAAATTGCCCTTGACCACCAAACAAATCAAGAAATGCTTAATCATTCTCAAAAGTTTTTAGATGGTATTTCAACTGCAGTAAAAAACGTAGCTAACGTAAATGCTAATCAACATATTACTAATTATGGTTTGGAAATGTCAGACATTATGTCTAATGAGCAATTTATGGTAAACTCTTTAAGTAAAGAAGGATTAAAGAAGAACAAAGAAACTATAACTGCAATGGCTAATAAATACAAAAAAGACTTTGCAGAGAATAAAGAAGGATTATATGATAATATAACTCCTGTAGAAAAAGAACAATATACAAATAGATTAAATAGTATATGGCAATCAAAGCAAATGGAGTTTGATACTAAAGTAAATGAAATGAAAATACAAAGAACTGTACAAGCAGATACAACTAATTTCAATAATCAATTAGCATTAGTAGAAGACCCTAATAGTGATTTCCAAGAGCAATTACTAGAAACTAGTTTTAATAGTGGTCAAAGTCTTGGTATACCTCCGGAGCAAAGACAATCTCAATTAGGAATGTCTATAGTAAAGAGAGTAGGAAACAAGATAGCATTAGCAAAACAGAAGATACAAGCAATGTTAGATGACCCAACTGCATCAGAAGCAGAAGTTCAAGCAGAAATTGATAAATTAAAGAATATCCCATCAGAAGATAATGGTTATCAATACCTTAGAGAACATTTAGCTAAAGATAAGAAAACAGGTGGAGCAACTGCATTTAATGCCTATACTGATATGGTAAATAATAATACAACTAAATCATTAAAAGAATTTAATGATACAATGACTCCAATTCTTAGAAATAGATTCCAACCTCAAGATGTAATACTAACTAATACACAGAATGCAATCAACAATACATCTGCAGACTATAGCAACATGCAGACAACTATAGCAGATAAGCAATATTCAACTAATGCTTTAAATGCCGGGTTAGGTGCAGAGTTTACAGACGCAGAGTATCTAAAGCATGATAGCTACTTCTATGCAGACGATAAGGGAACTACAGATGTATATGCTCCTTATTATCACTATAAAGGTTCTAAGGCTAAAATGCAAAATGATATTGATGATTTCAATACTAGAAACTCTAGTTTATCATCTACTGAAAAGATTGCACAAGCTAAAGCAGAAAGTCAAAATAACCCGGGATTCTACCAAGAGTATGTTTCTAGTTTAGGTTATGGAAGACCGGCAGACGCAGACCAAGAAGCATTTATCATTAAGAAAATGGAACTTAAAGATAGATATGAGTATGACGATATTGGAGATTCGGGACACCAAGTAATAGACGCATTATTAAATACTAAAAATAATACTGTTAAAATTGGTAATAAAACTTATTATAAAGATGGTAATATTATGTTAGATGAACATGGATTAGAAAATGCAATGTTCACAATGGTATACGAAAGTAGATTTACTGCTACACCGGGAAAAGCACCAATAGGAAAGAGTAAGTTTTCTTCATGGTTAAAGAAAAAAGTAAATAATAAATATATACAAGGTGTAGACTACAGTTCTACTTCAAGATGGAATGCAGTTGACCCGGACGAAGATAGAGTAAATGATATTAATGCTAAGATTAAGATTATCAAACAAATGAGAACTAATCCATCTATTAATGCTGCTATTAATGCCTATGGTTCTACTAATGATTTAGATGTAGCAATAGACCATTGGGATGATATGAAAACATTAATTCAAGATACTAAATACAAAGGATTATATGATAATAAAAGTACATTAACTCAAAATGGAGTGCAACAATTACTAGGTACATATGACTCTAAAATGGAATCTGAACAAAATATCAAAGACGTGAGAGCTAAGATAAATCAAGATGAAGATATAGCACAAATTAAAAAGAATAATCCTAATATTAATACAGATAATCTAACTCCAATTGAAGTTGAAAAGAAAGCTAGAAACTCAAAAATAGAAGATAGATTAAAATATACAAATTCATCAGTTGGTGCAACACCAAAACAGGCAAACGGAATATTAGATTATCATAAAATTGGAACTGCAATTGATGATTCAAATGATGGTAAACCATTGAGTCCACAAGATGAAGCAATAAAGAAGATGACACAACTTCATTTATCTACTGATAAAGCATATTCAGATGATGAAGATGCAGATTTAGATAAACTAAGTCTTAGCATATGGAAAGATTTAGGTCATAAGTTAATAAGTAAAGGGGGAGTTAGAACTGTTTCTGCATTGAATGGTACAATAGAAACCGGATTAAAACTACATGGTTTAGGAAGTGCAGAAGTTCCATTTACACTTCCGGAACTAACAGAGTCTGCAATCAATACAATAACTTCAAGTGTAGCAAAGCATGAAGCATTAGCACAAGATGCAATACAAGATATAGTTGTTGATAGAATGGGACGTATAAAAGATATGGATCCGGGACTATTAGACGATGTAATGAAAGATATAGATAATATTGCAACAGATTCTAATATTAAATCTACTGCAGAGATTCGTGATAAAATATTAGAAAAATATCCGGGTAAATCTAAAGAAATTGATAAATACCTTAAAGAAGCAAAGAAGTTAAAGGAATTAAAGAGAGCAAAAGAAACAGGTAAAATTAATCCTACATTAGTTAAAGAAGGTGGAAAAGCTCTAGGTAAAGGTGTTGCTAAGTGGGGAGGTAGAGTTGCTTTAAGACAATACGTTATGGATGGTACAGTAGCCGGATTACAGTTATTAACTGCTAGGTCTAACTTAAGTAAAATGACTGAAGGCAATGAATCTTGGGACGATGATACTAAATCTGATTACTTATCTGCTTTGGGAATTTATGCAAGAAAGAAAAATGGTGGTACGTTTTGGGGTAAAGTATTAAATACAATGCCAACTACTACTACTAATTCTTATGGTACATTGTTAGAACCTCAAGGTATTGGATTAGAAGAAACTTTACAATCAATCGAAGAAACTTCGGGTCATCCTAGACCATGGACAGAGGAAGAGAAATTAGACGGTAAGAGAGCTTTATTAAAGAAGAAAAGAGAACAGTATTTAACTCCTATTGGTGCTTTCATGGATGCCACAGGAATAGAAGATGTTAATGTTGCTCAATCTATGCTAGACTTAGCTAAAGAGAAGAGAGAGGGTGCATCAATGTCGCCAACTTCATACTTCCAATTCGACAAAGATAGTCTTAATAAGAAAGATGAGCCTATCAATAAAGACTTAAAGAGAATTAATCCAACTAATGATAACGTTGAATACGAAGGTAAAACAGGTGATTTTGTTCAAACAAACTATAGTGGTATTGTATTAAGAACTACATCTAATAGTCTTAGCATTAAAACGGACGATGGAGGAATAGAAACATTTACCAACATAGTGCCATCATTTAGTGTTGGAGATAGCATATTCAGTACTAGTGTTATAGGAACTGTTTCATTGAATGAAAATGATGAACCAATAGTTGAATATGAATATATAGACGAAGATGGAAACGAAATGAAATCTACTACTTTTAATACTACTAAAGGTGTGCCATTACAAAAAGCAATAACAAATATTGCAGAGAATATACCGGCAGAATATACAGACCAATTTAGTGATATTACGCAACAGTTGATAGATGGTACAATGGATAGAGATAGTTATTTAAATCAAGTATCTACAATGATAACAGGTTCGGAAGGAAATATCTCTATGGATGAAGATAACAACATCTATATTGAAGGAGGAAACAATGAGTAAAGTTAATACTATTGAAAATGCAATGAAGAATAGAACTAAAATAATTATAACTTATGCAGACAATGGAGCAGAAAGAAATTATGAAGGAACTATAGGATATAGAAACATTGCACCATTAACATTAGGAACTACATCTAAAGGCAACATGGCAATTAGATGTTGGGATGAAAACAGAGGAGATTACAGGCTATTCCTAATAGCTCATATAGGCTCTATATTGCCACAACCTAATACGTTTGATGAAGCAGACTACCCCTTGTATAAGGGGACTGATAAAATGCTTAATATACAGTCTACTGTAAGTCAATTCCCACAACAAGGAACTAGATTAGGAAGATTGAAAAAGGCATTCGGTTCAATAAGTGCAAAAGTTAAGAAATTCTTCAACAGATAAAAGAAAAGGACTCCAATAGGAGTCCCTTTTTTATTTAATCTTTGATAATACATCCTCTGTATAATAGTTGGGAAGATTAAGACTTCTTAAGTATTTTACTACTTTCTCACACTCTATTGCTCTAGCTTTCTCTCTAACTTCTCTTGCTTCTTCTTGTGTATTAAATGCACCTAATCTTACTTGAACACCGGGATTCTCAAAATCTTTAATGAAAGCAACCCACTTGTTTCTTTCTATTCTTATTCCTGTATGTCCACTTCTGTTATTCGCTCTCTTTTTATTTCCTGTTAAAAATGTATTTACATTATGTGGTAAGAATATACATGTGTCCGGAGAATACATCATATTGCCTTCTACAAGCAAATCTTTATCTAGGGAGAACTTAACTCCATCTACTACAGGCATGTTCTCTCTAGCCCACATACAGAAGTTATACTTAGATAGGAAATACTCATGTATAGTACATCCTTTGTATTGAGGGTCATTAGATAATGAAGCTTTTGAATTAACTCTATTCATCATATTTTGGTATCTCTTACATTCATTTTGATAATCTTTAAATATACTTACATCAGTAGTTCCTAAATATCCTATTCCCATTACTGTTGGATGGAATGGATTCTGTGTTGTTTTCTTTGATATTGAATTTGAACTACATTCAATCTTATGTTTATTATCTAATAGTACTATGAATTTTTTATTACCTAACTTCTCTATTATCTCTGCATTATACCCTTGCTTTGTAGTGTATGTATATCCTACGTTAAAAATCTTTCTTTTCATTTGTTCCTCCTATTGATATTTTATATACTATTATACCATATATTTGAACAAAAGTCAAATCCTAAAAAAAAGCAGAGCTACAAGCTCTGCAATTTCTATCTTCCTAATTCATATTTCATTTTCTTATTCTCTCTAGTTAGCTTTCTAACTTGAGCTTTTAGCTTTTCATTATCTTCTTGCAGATATTTTATAGTAGCACTACCTGTTGGTTGTTGTTCTACTATACTTAATTTCTCTATTAGTTCTATTGATTTACTTATCTCTTTTTGTTGTTTTTCAATATGTTTACTTGCTTTTTTAATCAAATTCTTAGAATCTATATGTTGAATATATGTATATGAACATAATTTATATAATTCTTGATAATCATCACTATTATGTAGTGAATGTATAGCCATCATGTGTTTAATCCATTCATTCATTTTCTCATCTTTATAATCTACTTTTCCACTTTCTTTATTACCATAAAGAATAGGAATAACATCAAAATTAGTATCTAACATATTTTTAGTGAAATCATTAAAATCACGATTACTTTTATGAAATTCATCAAACGTATCACATATATGTGTAAAAGCATTATCAAACTTAAAATCTCTTCCTAATTTTTCTCTCGTCATTTGTACTAATCCTTGTATATCTTTCATATTTCCTTTTAATTCCATTTGTTTCCCTCCCAGTGTTTTAAAATTATCTTTGTAAACCTTGTATTGTTTTTCTCATTGATGTTATTACTGACTCATAGATTGGTTTTTCTACTGATGTTAGCATAGGTAAAAGTTCTTTTGCAATAGGTAATAATTCTTTAACAGTTTGAAGACATAAATCTTTTTTAGTTGTGTCGTTTATAATAGATTCTAAGAAGATTCCTCCTTTATCAATTGAATCTTTTAATCTATTTTTCTTTAGATTGAAATCTAATGCTACTATTATTTCATGATTGCTATTATCTCTATTTACAAATGGCACTAGTTTCTCTGCTAATTCTAAACTATCTAATCCTATTGACTCTAATAAATCAACGATATAATATGGTAGATTTCCTTCTGACATATACTCTGTAGCCATGTAAACTGTTGCTTCCATTAATTTTTGTTTATTCATTGTTTTCTCCTCTTGTTAAATACGATAAGTTTTTCTATACAATAATTATATAACATTTTATTACATTTTGTCAAATTTTATTTTATATATTCTATTATATCAAGTATTACATTTACTATACAATATATTATAACTACTTTAGTTATTTTCATTTCCTCACCTCCGTTAATTTCTATACCAATAGTATAAATTATAATTGAAAAAATGTCAAATGTTTTTTTCATAAAGTGTGAAAAACTACTACTATATATATAATGTCAATACTTTCCTTTCATCTTTCCAAAAGAAATAAGAAATTGCAAAAATAAATAAAAAAGTATTGACAGATACTGTATTACCGTGTATAATTAGTGTATAAAGATTAAGGGAGGCAACAAATGAAAAACGTAGTATATGTAAAACACTTTGAGAATGGTAAGAAGTATGTAGGAATAAGTAGTGAATTTAAAAAGAGAATGTCAAAACATAATTGGAATATGAATAACGATTCTCAATTACCTGTATATAGAGCAATGAGAAAATATAATCATACAACAGAAATATTTTTTGAATCAGATGTATATCAAGATGTATTAGATATGGAAATATTATTAATTGAAGAATATAAAAACAATGGTGTAGGATTATACAATATAACCTATGGTGGAGAAGGAACATTAGGATTGAAACATAGTGCCGAAACTAAAAAGAAAATAGGTTTATTGAGTAAAGGAAGAAAATATAGTGAAAAAACTAGAAAGAAAATGAGTGGAAAAAATAATTCAAAGGCTAAACCAAGAGAATATTATGCTACTAAAACTACTGCTAGAGGAGATTTTAAAAAAACGTGTAAAAGACAAGAATGGGATTTTAATAACTTCAAAGAGATATTTGTAGAATGGCACATTACTCCTAATGGCAATAAAATAAGAAAATACAGATATGAATTTATTAAATAATGCTTGACAGATACTAGAAAGTGTTATATACTTATATCAAGAAAGGCAAAGGGAGTTGAGAAAATGGTAAGTAAATCAAAGAAAGCAAGAAAGAAAGAGATAAAAGAAAAGAAAGAGCAAGTAGAACAAATAGCTACAATGGCAAAAGAAGAATTGGCTACAGATAACGTAATTAATAATAATGAGGAGTTGAACACAATGGCAAACAAAGTAGAATTAACAGAGGAACAAAAAGCACAAAAGGCATTAGAAAGTTTAGGTAAAAGAAGATTAACTCAAGCAGAATTAAAATCAGAATTAATGGACACAATAGGTGTATTCCAAGTATTAGCAGAAATTGAAAAAAAAGGTTTATCTATGGAAAAAACTCCATACCAATACCAATTAGCAGTTCAAAATGGTTGGGATAAATTAATGATTAATAATAGTACAAATGGAAAAGGAACTGCATTTACTACACAATTTGGTTCGGGTATACAAAGAGTTAAAGAAATAACTAGAACAACTAAAAATCCTAATACAGGAGAAGAACATACATATACTATTCCGGCACATAATAAACCAATAGGTAAATTCGGTAATGATATTACTCAAGTAATTAAGAATGAAACTACAGAAAAAGATGAATTGAAGAAACCATTAACTAAGAACCAAGGTAATTTATTAACAGGAACTGCATTTATCTTAACAGTTCTTGAAAATGCAAAAGAAACTCAAGCTAGAATAGACGCAGAAAAAGAAAGATTAAATAAAACATTATCTGTAGAAAAGCAAAAGATAAACAACTTAAAGAGAAGAAAGTCTAGCTTAGGTTCTAAATGTCATGAAGTATCAATGGAAATAAAAAATGCAACAGGTGATAAACGTAATAAATTAGATGTTAAATATGCAGAATTATTAACTCAATATCAAGAAGTTTGCACAGATTTACAAATATTAACTAAATAATATGAGGGCTATTGCCCTCTTAAGTAAAATTTAAGTTGCAATAATATTCAGACTGTTATATACTAATTGTATAGAAAGTAAATAAATAAAAGTAGGAGGAACACAATGAAAAAGAAAGGCATGGATAAGGTAGTAAAAGTAGCAAAGGATAACAAGACGGCAATCATCGTAGGTATTCTAACAATGTTTATTAAAAGAGATGACATCGTCAAACTAGTAAAAGACATTAAGCAATATCTTTGTAAAGATGAAGAAGTAGCCAAAGAAGAACCAAAGGAAGAAATGAAACAAGCAGAGAAGGTGGATAATAATGATTAAGAAGATAATCTATATAGTAGTATTTATACTAACATTTGCTAATTGTATTGCAAAAGATTATGATACAGATAATAAAATACGTTTAAGTAATTCAATAAAAAGTATAAAAGATTATAATGATATGTATAAACTAATGGTTATATATGATGAAAATCCAAATAGTTTATCTAATAAAGAAAAGATATTAATTATTAAATATATGAAAGATTTAATGAATGAATGTAATCTATTCTATAAATCAGATAAATTATCAAAGATAACTGAAAATGAATATTTCAGACAATATATAACTAATAAAACTGATAAGTTAAAATCATCTATAATAGGATATAATTATAATGAAGAAAAAACAGAAAAAGAAAAACAAGAAATAATAAGAAAGAATAAAGAAAAAGAGAAACAACGAATACAGGAAGAAAAAGAAAGAAAGGCAAGAGCATTGATATTAAGGAAACAACAAGAAGCAAGAGAATTGGAATTAAAGAAACAACAGGAAAAAGATAAGAAAGATAAGTTTTATAAAGAAACAGGTGCAAATAAGCAAGGTTATCAATTGAATGGTATCAATGTAAACAATTTACATTACAATCCAAAATATGATGAAATGAAAGACTTACAACGTGATGACACATGGAGATTCGTTAATGGAAAATTATATCTAAGAATGAATAGTTGGGATGAACCGGAATATCTTAGATATAAAGATTTAGTGGTAAAAAAAAATATAGCAATTAAAATATTTGA
>PEAW01033294.1_pt1 | contig 17839 bp, 19 predicted proteins | sample 1430331 | NCBI WGS metagenome assembly PEAW01 (sample SAMN07709108, study PRJNA374926) | Mollusc metagenome, whole genome shotgun sequencing project. | isolation source: combination of 3 Haliotis diversicolor samples: VC2003, Pt131, and Pt118... | host: Haliotis diversicolor | place... | reverse complement strand
AATTACAATAAAATACAAAAAACGTTTACTAACGTAATATCATTGATAGGTTTTTATTGAAATAAATAATAGACAATATTATTGAATAAAATCAGGCAAAAAACAATTAAAATTGCTAGCCTTGATTTATTCAATAATAACAGGTGTTTTTGTTGAATTAACATTTAAAGAAAATCTATAACATTTATTTATGGGTTTAATTTTCGATAGTGAATTTATTATTCATCTTAAAAAACGCGTAAATATTCAATTTTTCAGCCTGTTTTTTCAATCATCACTTTTTTATTCAATGATACTTTTTTATTTAATGATACTTTTACATTTAACAATCATCCATAGGGTTTTTTAAGCAACCCTATGATCATTAAGCACATTTTCTCAGCCTAACCGACACGGTTTTAAAGGCAGGCATGCCTGATTTTTTATCAAAATCTGTCATCGCAATCAGTGGATTGGCTTCAGGGTAGTACATGGCTAGATTGCCTTTAGGGATATCATACAAAATGACTTGAAAGCCTGTGACTTTTCGCTCAATACCATCGCCGTATTCACTTTGGATAGTCACCTTATCACCTGCTTTTAAATCCAATCTATCAGCATCATCAGCATTCATAAAAATTACTTGCCGCGTGTCAAAAACGTTGCGATAGCGGTCATCCAACCCATAAATGGTGGTATTGAATTGGTCATGAGAACGGATACTGGTTAGTGTTAATAAATCATCGGGCTGAGCCGTCAATTTATCTGCATAAATCTCGGTTAACGGTGTAAAGAAAAAGGTGGCTTTACCAGATTGGGTCTGCCATTCATAACGGTTGGCAGGATGCGGTAGATGAAAGCCTTGTTTGGTATAGACTTTTTGGTTAAAGTTATCAAAGCCTTCAATGGCTTTAGCAATGTCATTACGAATTCGGTCGTAATCTTCTACATACCAAGCCCAACGAATCGGGCTATCCCTAAGTGTAGCCGCAGCGATACTTGCGATAATCTCAGTTTCAGCGCGCAATTTATGTGAAACAGGCTGACGCGCTCCTTGTGACAACACCACATTACACATGGAATCTTCAATACTAATGTATTGGTTATTGTCGCCTTGCTTATCAATTTCTGTTCGTCCTAAACAAGGTAAAATAATGGCTTCTTTACCATGAATCAAGTGGCTACGATTGAGCTTGGTCTGTATCTGTACCGTTAACTCACAGCCGCGAATACCCGCTTCTGTACGTGCTTTATCGGGGGTTGCCACTGCAAAATTGCCCGCTAGGCTCATAAATACTTTAACCTTGCCTTGTTGCATGGCTTCAAGGGTCTCTACAACGTTATAGCCATGCGCTCTAGGGGACTTAATGCCAAAAACTTTGTCGATTTGATCAAGTAGCTTATCTGAAGGCTTGTCCCATACACCCATGGTACGGTTACCTTGAACATTACTATGCCCACGAATCGGCGCAAGTCCCGTCCCTGTCTTGCCAATATGCCCCATAACCAAGGCTAAATTTGCCAACATATGCACATTGTCCGTACCATGACGATGCTGGGTGATGCCCATACACCATGTTAAAATAGGACGTTTACTCTCTCGATAAAGCTGGGCTAGTTGCTCAATTTGCTGCGCGTCTAACCCTGTAATATGATAAATGGTTTGCCAATCGGTCGCCCTTACCCCTGCAATCATTTCATCAAAGCCTACGGTCTGGGCTTGAATAAAGTCATGATCAAAAATAGTGGCTTTAACGTTATCCCGTGCCTCGCGATCCCAATTATCTAAATGCTTGAGTATGCCCGTCATTAACGCATAGTCTGAGCCAATGTTTAGCTGGAAAAAATAGTGACTAAGTGGCGTGCTACCATTTGTCAGCATTTGGCTTGGGCGTTTTGGATCTTGAAAACGGGTAAGTCCCCGCTCTTTAAGCGGATTAATCACAATGATTTTGCCACCACGCTCAGCGACATTTGCCAATGTTTCTAGCATACGTGGGTGATTGGTACCTGGATTATGCCCAAAACTCCACACGCTGTCACAATGCTCAAAGTCATCCATTATGATGGTTGCTTTACCTAAGCCGATACTATCTTTTAACCCCACACTGCTTGCTTCATGGCACATATTGGAGCAATCTGGCATATTGTTCGTGCCATAGCATTTGGTAAATAACTGATACAAAAACGACGCTTCATTACTGGCTCGACCAGAGGTATAAAAGACAGCTTCATTCGGGTCATCCAATCGATTGAGATGACTGGCAATCAACTGATAAGCAGCTTCCCATTCGATGGGTTCGTACTCATCAGTCGCCGCATTGTACTGCATAGGCTCAGTCAAGCGTCCTTGGTTTTCCAAGAAATAATCACTTTGCGCGAGCAGTTCAGTGACGGTATATTTGGCAAAAAAATCAGCCGTCACAGTTTTTTTGGTGGTTTCAAATGCCGTTGCTTTAGCCCCATTTTCACAAAAATTAATGGGCTTTTTTTTGCCGTTTGGAAATGCACAACTTGGGCACTTAGTGCCAAATGGCTGATTTAGGTCTAATAATGTGATTGGCGCACGGGTCAATGCCTGCTGCTTTCGCATATTACCTTGCACGGCTATCAACGCACCCCAACCCCCAGCTGGCCTAATAAGCGCATCAAGTTTATTATCGGTTTGGTTCAAATCGGTGGTATGAGTCAAACCATGAGGAAGATTGACATAGTCAAAAATTTGATTCGTCAACGTATGGAAGGGTTGCATTAATCGCATGGCGTTTTCCAAAATATTTGAGGAGAGATAAATTAGAAACCTTTTGCACTAACAAATAAACAAAAGTTTGTAAAAGTGATATAATACAGTAAAGTCAAAAAGATAGCAAAAGACACGAATATGGCATGGAAACAAACAGGGCAACTCTCCCTAGCAGACAGTCTCATCAATGGTCATAAAGCCATCGAAGAACTTGATGAACTACACAACCTTATCAACTGGCAAACTATTGAGCAAACCTTACGCCACGTTCATAGCAGTGACCGTGGCGAAAGTGCCTTTCGCCCTGTCATCATGTTTAAAATCTTACTACTACAAAAACTCTATAACCTATCCGACCCAGCCATGGAAAAACAACTGGCAAGAGATTTACTATTTCGTCGCTTTGTTGGTCTATCGCTTACCGATAACGTACCCGACCACAGCACCATCTGGCGATACCACAAACACTTAGGTGAACTTTGACTCATTGAACCCTTATTCAACCAAATCAGTCAACAACTAGCCGAGCAAAATATCATCATCAAAGCAGGCAGTGTTAGCATCATTGATGCCAGTATCGTTGAAGCCAAAAACAAACGAGCTAAAAAAGGCAAACATACCGACAATACCCAAGATAACGAAGCTGCCTACGTCAGTAAAAAAGACAGCACAGGCAAAGTAAAAACCACCTACGGCTTTAAAATCCATCTTAATTGTGATGAAGACAGCTTTGTCAAAAAGATTCAAACTACCCCAGCCAATGTCCATGATTCACAATGTTTTACCACGCTTTTAACAGGTGATGAATCAGCCGTTTACGCCGACAGTGCGTATAATGACCCCTGCTGTCAATAACGGAATAAAACACTTGGTAGATTATGTCAGGCAGCCTGACGATAAAAGTCTTGCAAACCCCCGCAAGTGATTTAAATCCTAACCCTTTTTGTATTCTCTGACGGTTGTAAAACATCTCAATATATCGAACGACATCTTTAATGGCTTCATTCCGAGTTTCATAGACTTTGTGGTAAACCAGCTCGTTTTTTCTTGTGAAGCAGTGCTTCTCACCGAAGAAGCTCTCAATCGGAGTGTTATCATAGCATGAACGAGGAATAGCAAAGCACTGCTTTACCCGAGTGCAAGGCGAAGGCTATGCCTGAGTACCTTTTCGGCTCATAGAACTAGCCAAGGTATGTTTTTGAATGATTTGGCGGTATTGATGACTGCAATACTGACTTCCTCGATCAGAATGCAAGATAAGCCCCCTAGCAGGTCGTTTATACTTAATCGCATTTTTTACAGCCTTACAAACTAAATCAGCGGCCATACGTTTATTTAACGCATATCCCACAATTTCTTTGCTGTACAAGTCTTTGACTGCTGACAAGCACACCCAGCCTTCATTGGTCCAAATGTAGGTAATATCGCTGACCTGAGGAGCACTGCTCCGCAAGAATCTTTTCGATGTTAGGAGCTGCCACGTCAAACTGCTGTTCTAGCAGATTTGGATAAACAGGCTTATTATGATTTGAGTCAGTAGTCGTTTTAAATCGCTTGTGACGTTTGCAGTAAATACCATGTTCTTGCTTGATTTGCCGTACCATGTATAAGCTGATGTTATGTCCTTGATTGGTTAAGTGCTGATTCAAGCGCTCATGACCATAGCTTTGCTCTGTATCTATGTGAGCGGATTTGACCAATAGTTCACAGCGATTGTGGTGCTGTTTTCGCTTGCTGATGCCTCGCTTTAACCAATCATAGTAGCCTGATAGGCTGACTTCAAATAACCTTGCCATGCGTTATATGCAGTATTTCAATCGATTCTCTTGCATAAAGGCGTACTTGGCTATTGTTACTCAAGCATAGCTCTCACCTTGCGTCGGGGCAAAGCAGTGCTTCGCTTATTCCTCCTCATTGGCAAAATACGCCGTTGCCTTTTTTAAGATTTCTCGTTCTTCTTGAGCGATCTTGAGTTGTTTTTTAAGGTCTTTGATTTCATCCAAGGCGGCTATAATTTCAGGGTTATAGTTTTGTGCGCCTGCAAGTACACCGCTTTCAGCCTTTCTGTGCCAGTTCGCTAATGTGTTCATCGGTATGCCGAGTTCTTTGGCGTTTTGGCTGATATTGTTTTGATTTTGGCAATGGCTTCGGCTTTAAAGGTGTCGCTGTATTCTACTCTTTTCTTACTCATGGTAAATTCCTGTTTAGGTTGTTAGTTTACCAAATATTTTCTTCCGTTTTTTTCAGCATACATCATATTGACCGCATATCCAGAACCTTAAGGAAATTTATATGAGCAACTATAAAACTTTTGATTATTTTGTTGTAAATACCCCAAACTTAAAACAACATCAAAGTAGAAACATTAAGCCACCTGTTTAAACTCAGCAGGTGTCATATCATTCAATGAATCATGCGGTCGTTCGTGATTATAAACCTCGATCCATTCATCGGTTAATTGTCTAACCTCATTTAAATTATTGAACAGATAACAATCTAAAACCTCATTTCGATAGCTACGATTGAATCGCTCAATATACGCATTTTGGTATGGGCAGCCAGGCTTAATATAGTCAACCAAAATACCATGAGATACCGCCCAATCAGTGAATATACTAGAGGTAAACTCACTGCCATTATCAACCCGAATCTTGTTGGGATAGCCATGCCACTGGGCTAACTGATCTAAATAGCGAATCACCCGTAAAGATGGGATGCTGGTACCAATATCAATGCCTAATAGTTCACGATTATAATCATCAATAACATTAAAGGTGCGAAAGCGGATATTGTTATGCAGCTTGTCACTCATAAAGTCTATTGACCAGGTATGGCCTAAGCTATTTGGTACTGTCAGTGGCTCGGGGGCACGTGTAGGCAGTCGTCGTTTGGTTTTGCGACGCAGATTAAGTTTCATCGCTGTATAGACCCGATATACGCGCTTATGGTTCCAAACATACCCAAGTTTACGTAGCCGTTTATAGCACTTTGGAAATCCCCAGTGGGTATGCTTGTCAGTGAGCTCGGTAAGCTTATCAACGATAGCATCGTCATCGTTAAGTTTAGGCTCATAGTAGTAAGCAGTTCGGCTGATACAGACAATCTGACAGCTAACCACAATGCTGATATCATGCTGTGCCTGTAGTTGTTGTGCTAATGCTTTACGCTCGACTACAGGCACTATAGCTTTTTTATGATTTCTGCCTGTAGCTGCGATTTTAGGCTAAGTTCCGCATACATTTGCTTGAGCCTGCGGTTTTCTTCTTCGAGTTCTTTTAATCGTTTAACGTCAGAGGCTTCCATGCCACCGTATTTGACTTTCCACTTGTAGAAAGTCGAACTTGCAATGCCATGCTGACGACATAGTTCTTTTACTGGCACACCCGCATCGGCTTTTTTTAAAATCGATACGATCTGGCTTTCTGTCATTCGCTTGCTCATGCTAAAACTCCTTATTGTTAGTTTATAAGAAATTCTACGTCTGAGCTGTTTTATTTTAGGGGAGAGTTACACAAGGCATTGAGCCAACGGTTATTCACTATTTGGAAAATCCGCCTACCGAACCAACCCTGCGTGATTTGATTGCCAAAATGGGGATTACGCCTAGGCAATTACTGCGGGTCAATGTTGAACCATTTTCCGAACGTGGGTTAGATAACCCTAATTTGACTGATGATGACATTATCCAAGCCATGTTAGCCGAGCCAATCTTAATCAACCGCCCAATCGTGGTAGCTGAAAATGGTAAAAAGCAAGGGGTTAAGCTGTGCCGTCCGTCTGAGGTGGTGCTAGATTTGATTGATATGCCTTTAACTCAAACTTTTGTCAAGGAAGACGGGGAAAAGATTGAGCCGAAATCTTAAGTAAGAATTGGCAGTAAGCTGTCCTATTATGAGCTACATATAGATACCCAAGTATTATATGTTACCTCTACCGTATTGCCTCTAGCTCTGTCGTAGATAGTTTAATTCCTTCTTCTATTAAAGTGGGTGCGAATTGTAATGAATGAATTATTTTGCACTTATCGACAGAATCTTGTTGACAATTGCTCATTGTGTGTAATAAGGCTCGAATAGTTTGTAATTGCTGTATTTTTTGTTCAATCTGTGCCAAATGGCTAGCAACTAGCTTATCCGCTATCACACAGCTTTGGTTGGGATTTTGCTTAAGTTGATTAAAAGCCTTAATTTCTTGCATTGTAAAACCTAATGAACGACAGGTTTTAATAAATTCTAATTGTTCAATAGCATGCTGGTTAAAATAGCGGTACGCATTTTCGCCTCGACTGGCTTTATTTATCGCCCCAATTTTCTCATAGTAACGGATAGTTTCGATATTAATCCCTGTTTTTTTACTTAACTCGCTGATTTTAAATATAGACATAAGTGACCTTTCCGTATGACTTGGATTATTATTACTTGACCCTGTAGTGACTACAGGGTTTATAGTAACAGGTAATCTTTAATAAAACCATTAGAAAGGTGTCGTATGTCAAAAAATTGTTGCTGTACCGACGAGGAAGAAAAAATCATAACCGCTAGCCATGGCAACCATGAGGGTCACAGTAATGAAGATGGGCATGACCAGTCGCATGACACAGGTGACAAAACCACGTTTCAGCTTTTTTTACCAGCGATAATTGCCTTTGTGGTATTAGCCATTGGGCTAGTGCTTGACCATGTGATAAAACCTGTATGGTTCACGGAAATACCACGCTTTATTGTATATGCCATTGCTTATATTCCTGTGGGCTTTCCTGTGTTAAGAGAGGCTTTTGAAAGTATCAAGTCTGGCAATTGGTTTTCAGAATTTTTTCTGATGGGTATTGCGACCATTGGGGCATTTGCCATTGGCGAATACCCCGAGGGTGTTGCCGTCATGCTTTTTTATACTATAGGGGAAATCTTTCAAGCAATGGCAGTACAACGTGCAAAGGGAAATATCAAAGCTTTGCTTGACCAACGTCCTGATGAGGTCACCATCATTGAAAATAACCAACCCAGCATTGTTAAAGCTATATCCGTGGGTGTCGAACAAATTATTCAGCTAAAAGCAGGTGAAAAGCTAGCACTGGATGGGGTCTTACTTTCTGATACCGCTTCATTTAATACCTCGGCTTTGACAGGGGAAAGTAAACCCGATACCAAACGTCAAGGCGATGTGGTATTGGCAGGGATGATTAATTTACAAAATGTGGTGCAAATTAGAGTTACGACTGCTTATCAAGATTCCAAGCTGTCTAAAATTTTAGCCTTAGTGCAAGATGCGACCCGCCAAAAAGCCCCGACTGAGCTTTTTATCAGTAAGTTTGCCAAAATTTATACCCCGATAGTAGTTGCCTTAGCGATTGCTATTACCCTTGTACCCTATTTCTTTGTGGCTGATTATGTGTTTAGTAATTGGCTGTATCGGGCTTTGGTATTTTTAGTCATATCTTGCCCTTGTGCTTTGGTGATTTCGATTCCGCTTGGCTATTTTGGTGGTATTGGTGCAGGTAGCCGTAATGGAATTTTATTTAAGGGCAGTAATTTTTTAGATACCCTAGCGACCATTGACAATGTGGTGATGGATAAAACGGGAACGATGACTGAGGGGGTGTTCAAAGTCCAAGAGGTAAACATTGAGCCAGCCTTTGACCCAAATATGATGCTAGGCTATCTAAATGCTATAGAAAGCAAATCTACGCATCCCATAGCTACCGCAGTCCACAAGTATGTTGGGCAAGTCGATAGCACGATTGCCCTAGACAATGTGCAGGAGATTGCGGGGTATGGTTTAACCGCTAGTATCAAGGGGCAATCTTTTTTAGCAGGAAATGCAAAATTATTGGATAAATTTAATATTCAATATCCTAGCGAAGTGGCTCAAAGTATTGATACTGTCATCGTTATGGCGTATGCAGGGCAATATGTGGGCTTTCTTACCATTGCCGACCAAATCAAAGCAGATGCTTCTCATGCCGTTGATACCTTAAAACAGCTTGGGGTCACGACTACAATGTTAAGTGGTGATAAAACCGCCGTAGTAAAGTCAGTCGCCGACAAGTTACACATTGAACGTTATTTCGGTGATTTATTGCCTGAAGATAAAGTAACCCACTTAAAAACTATCAAAGACCAACCTTCTAATAAAGCCAATAAAAAACAAACCGTGGCATTTGTGGGAGATGGAGTGAATGATGCTCCTGTCGTCGCTTTAAGTGATGTGGGTATTGCTATGGGAGGCTTGGGCAGTGATGCCACAATTGAAACCGCTGACGTGGTCATTCAAGATGATAAACCATCAAAAATTCCAATGGCGATTAATATTGGCAAACAAACCCGTAAAATTGTTTGGCAAAATATTACCTTGGCATTTGTGGTCAAAGCTATTGTACTAATATTGGGTGCTGGCGGTGTGGCGACGATGTGGGAGGCAGTATTTGCTGATGTGGGTGTGGCTTTATTAGCCATTATCAATGCCATGCGAATTCAACGTATGGACTTTGTGGATAAACGCTAATGTGGTATATCCATTTAATTATTTAATCAAAATTTTAACTAAAAATGGCTACTCGTCTATAAGGAATTTTTCATGAAAAAAACTACACTTACCCTAGTGACTACGCTACTTGCTCTTTCAGCCACGTTGGTTGCTTGTGGACAACAAACCACCACTAATTCAAATAATAGCCAAACTCCCACTACAACTAATGCCCAATCTACACCACAAGGCGAATCTGATACTATTACTGCCAAGCAAGTCGCTACAGATACCTTAGTACGCTCGCATTCACCTATTATTGGTAAGGTAGATGCCCCTGTAACTATAGTAGAGTTTTTTGACCCTTCATGTGAGGCGTGTCGGGCAATGAATCCGTATGTTAAACAAATCATCAATGAGCATAATGGTAAGGTAAGGCTGGTGCTACGTTACACCTTATTTCATAAAGGCTCTGAACAAGTGGCTCGTATTTTAGAAACTGCCAAAGAACAGGGTATATACGAACCAGTTTTAGCAGCGGTATTTGAAGCCCAACCGCAGTGGCATGACGACGAAACAGTTAAAGCGGCTTGGCAAGCGGCTATCAAGGCTGGGCTTGATGAACAAAAAGCTCGTGCCAGTATGAATAGTGATAAAATTAACCAAGTACTGAAACAAGACATGGACGATGCCAAAACTATTAAAATCTCAGGTACACCGACTTACTATGTCAATGGCAAGTTGCTAACTAAACTATCACCCGATGGGTTACAGGCAATGGTTGCCAATGAAGTCAAAACCACAGCCAAACCATAAAGAGTTCGTTAAGTCGTCATTTACCTAATACCTAAATTTATCGAGTTGTTATGCAGCCGTCGAAAAACACCTTAAGTGATATTAAAAATCCCCAAACTGCTTGGCTATGGTATGGCTTAAGTGCGTTGGTGGTTGGGATTGACCAACTTTCCAAGGTATATTTTGAAAATAACTTTCAGTTATACCAAACAGTATCGGTCATTGAGCCAATCTTTAACTTTACCCTAGCCCATAACTATGGAGCTGCCTTTAGCTTTCTTGCTGACCAAGGCGGTTGGCAACGTTTCTTTTTTAGTGGGTTAGCATTTGGCGTATGTGGATTTATTATTGTCTATTTAAGGCGTTTACCCCGTGATACAGGGGTGTTATCAGCAGGATTGGCATTGATAATGGCAGGGGCGTTAGGTAACTTGATGGATAGGGTGCGTTTAGGCTATGTGGTTGATTTTCTACATGTGCACTATGCGAATGTGTGGAACTTCCCGATTTTTAATTTGGCGGATGTGGCGATTAATCTTGGCGTAGTATTGGTATTGATAGATAGCTTTTTTTTGGAAGCTAAACGTCGAGAACCACCTATGATAGATGCTTAAATAATATCTATAAATTCAATTAAGCTACAAACCGAAAATACGAATCAAGATATGAGTTATAAGTGCCAGCAATATGATAACTAAAAATATAATTTCCTCCTATCAACGAAGTTATTTTATTTCGTTAGTTCAACTATTAGCTATTGTTTTTATCATAGCTATCAAGGTAACTCCAGCCCATGCTATAAATTTGTCTGATATTTTTAGTTCAAATAACGCCAATACGACCAATCCATCCAAACCGTTGCCCGTTCAAGAGGCATTTGCGATAACAACGACCCAGCAAGGTAATCAGCTCACTATTCAGGCAGATGTCAAAGATGGCTATTTTGTATATCAAGATAAGCTCAAACTTGAATTACCTCAAGGTGTGAATGCCACACCTTTGGTTTTTGACCAAACTGCCACGTTTGTGAATGACCCCAGTTTCGGGCGTGTACCTATTATTGATAAAAGCTTTACTGCTAAAACGACACTTTCTGTATTAAAACCTATGCAAGCACAGCCTGCTATTGTGAAGTGGCAAGGCTGTGCTAAGATGGGACTATGTTACCCTCCTGAAAAAGTAAATTTCACCTTACAGCCTATCACGCCACAAGCCGCTAGTGCTGTGCCTACGACCCTACGTCCATCGCCCAATAATACCACTCCTGTTATCACAGACAAGGCCCCACTCTCGCCACCTATCACGACCGACATCACAGCTCAACATCCCTCACAGGGTGACAATGATATTTTTGGATTGAGTCGGCATACAGGCTGGGCATTACTATTGTTATTTTTGGCAGGGTTGGGTTTATCATTTACGCCATGTGTACTACCAATGCTACCTATCGTGGTGAATATTGTGGCACGTCAGCATAGCCCTTCTGCTAAAAAAGGCTTGTTATTAACAGGTAGCTATGGTGTGGGTGTAGCAACTAGTTATGGATTAGTGGGGGCATTGGTTGCAGTATTTGGGCAATCGCTTGGCTTGATGAATATGCTCCAACAGCCAATTATTTTACTAAGCTTTGCAACGGTGTTTGTGCTTTTGGGCTTGTATATGCTTGATGCCATACCATTTCCCCTCTCTGCTCGATTGTCACGCTTAGGTCAAACAATAAGTAATATAGGTACAAGCCGTCTAGGAAGTATGTCGGGCAGTTTCATTACAGGATTTTTTTCAGCCATGGTTGTGTCGCCTTGTGTATCCGCCCCGCTTGCAGGAGCATTGGCAGGGGTAGCTACTTTGGGTAACCCTGTAATTGGGTTTTTTGCTTTATTCCTGTTAGGGCTTGGACTTTCTACACCTTTGATTATTTTAGGTGCAACACAGGGAAATTTTATGCCAAAAACAGGAGAATGGATGGTATGGGTAAAAACAGGTTTTGCTTTGATGTTATTCGCTGTGGCTTTAGTAATGATAGAAAGGGTGTTGATATCTCATTTCATGTTAGGGATATGGGCGATATGGTTTATGGTCGTGGCAACATGGTTATGGCATTGGCAAGGTATTGGACAAAAACAAGAACCATCACACGGACGAATAGTAATCAAGGCAATTGCCCTTATAACGGCAATTTGGGCAAGTATTTTATTAATTGGAATGGCATTGGGTAGTCAAGATAGCTGGCAACCCCTAAAAACCATCAAAACATCAAGTGTTGCAAGTAGCATCACAGACCAATCACCAAAAATCACTAAGATATATAAAATGAGCGAGTTAAACCCTATTTTAGCGAACAATCCAAAGGTTTTAGTTGATGTAACTGCTGATTGGTGTATTACTTGTCGAACTATGGATAAAACGTTATTTGAAACACCACCAGCCCAGCTTAATGATTGGCAAGTAATAAAAATGGATGTCACCGATGATACAGTGGATAGTAAAGAAGTGTACCAAGCATTGGACGTATTTGCTCCGCCTGCTTTGTTATATTATCAAGAAGGTAAACTTGTTGCTCGTCAAGATGGTAATGTAGAACGGGAGGTATTTGAAAAACAATTAGCTCAATTAAATGATAAGCTAAGAATACCAAATATAGTACGATAAGAATGAACTAGCCCAAAATTCGAACCATATAGGGCGGTAATGACATTTGTTTAGTTTCTTACCCAATTTACCATAATAAGAAAAACACATCATTAACAAAACCTGTGGAAAACATTAATTTATGAAAAAGTTTATCCTTTTAACCGTGTCAATCGCAACGCATTCATTAATACCGAAATCGAACTTAACGCCATCGCCCCTGCCGCTAACATCGGATTAAGCAAGCCCACCATGGCAAAGCCAATGCCTATCATATTGTAAATAAAAGCAAAAAACAGGTTTTGCTTAATATTTCTTAATGTGGCTCGGGCAATCGTTACCGCTGACAACACATGGCTAATAGAGTGACTGCCATCGCCCATCAAACGAGCCGAAGCACTGTGTTGGGCGATATCCGTGCCATTTTGTACCGCAAAGCTAGCGGTAGCCGTTGCCATGGCAGGGGCATCATTTACGCCATCGCCAATCATCGCCACTTTTTTGCCATTTTGCTGTAGTTCGCTGATTTTTGTGGCTTTATCCCGAGGTGAAAGTTCGCCAATCGCGGTATCAATTTTGACTTGTCCACCTATATAATCGGCAACCGATTGTTTATCACCGCTTAACATTATTGTGGTTAAGCCCAGTTTTTTAAGTGAGGCAATGGCGGTCATACTGTCCGCTTTCAAGCTATCTGCAAGGGCAAACATGGCAATCGGTACGTCATTCACGCTAACGGCAACAAGGCTTGCAACTTGCCATGTTTTTTCTGCCAAAATCTCTTGCGGTAACGTCATATTGGTAAAAGCAGGGCTACCGACTTTTACCAAGCCAATATCTGCAATGTCGCCTTGTATGCCTTTGCCTGTCACATTTTCTACGTTATTGACGGTAAAGGTATTTTCCAAGTTAAAGGTTTTAGCATAGTCAAGCATGGCAGTCGCTAATGGATGATTGGCATGGGTTTCAAGCGTGGCGGTGATTTGAGCGATTTCGGCTAAATTTAACTCTTCATCAAACAGATAATGTTCTACGACTTGCGGTTTGCCTTCGGTAATCGTACCTGTTTTATCCAAGGCAATGGTATCCACCGAGCCAGTCGCTTCTAAGGCTTGGGCATCTTTAAACCACACCCCATGCCGAGAAGCAACGCCCATCCCTGCCATAATCGCAGACGGCGTGGCAAGCCCCATGGCACACGGACAGGCAATCACCAACACCGCCACGGCTCGCATTAAGGCGGTATCAAACGAGCCAAGCACATAAAAATTGCCGATAAACGTGAGTATCGCAATCACCACCACCACAGGCACAAACACCCCTGCCACACGGTCAGCGATACGGGCGATATTGGCTTTACTGCCTTGGGCGTCATTGAGGGCGGTAATCATGTCGCCAAGCTGGGTTTGGCTCCCAATGGCGGTTGCCCGATATTCGAGTGTACCGCTGGACAGCATTGCCCCTGCCATCACGTTGTCGCCGTTTTTTTTGGGAATCGGCAAGGATTCACCTGTGAGATGACTTTCGTCACACCACGCTTCGCCCCCTGTAACAGCAGTCACCACACCATCACAGGCAATACGGTCACCGTGTTTTGCCAGTAAAATCTGCCCGATTTTGACCTTGGATAACGGCGTTTGTTGCCAGTCATTTCCCACTTTTAGCAAAACATTACTTGGTGTGAGTTCTAGCAACAGATTAATGCTGTTTAAACTGTGTTTTTTGGTGCGTTCTTCCAGATATTTGCCCAATCGCACAAAGGCTATGACCATCACCCCTGCCTCAAAATACACATCAGGCATAGCGTGAGCCGTATCGTGCATGGCGTGCGAACTCTCCATAGTTAGCCACACATAAGTCGAATACGCCCAAATGGTCAGCGTTCCCAATACCACTAATACGTCCATATTGGCAAGTCCACCTCGAATACTCGCCCAAGCACTTTTATAAAATGGCAATGCCAAACCAAACTGAACAATCGTGGCTAAAATAAACTGCACCCAAATCGCGGGCATAAAGTCGTGTTTGCCAATCATCATGCCCAGCATACCCCACAAAAACGGCAATAAACACAGCCAAATCAATATCAGCCGAAGTGGCGGTGTGACGCTTTCTGTGGCTTTGTCTTGGGAAAACATCGCATCGGCTTGCTGAATGTGGGCGGTATAGCCTGTTTTCTTAACCCAGTCTAGCACTTCATCGGCATTGGTTTGGCTGTCGTCAAAACTCACATGGGCGGTTTCATTGGCATAATTCACCGTTGCTTCAAGAATGGCAGGTTTTTTATTCAGCACCTTTTCGATACGATTGGCACAGGCTTGGCAAGTCATACCACCAATATCAAGATTGATAGTTTCGGTCGTCATGGCAGTTTTTATTTCCTTAAAACATTCATTGCTAAAGGTAAAATACGCCTTTTAAATGAATTAAAAGGCGTATTATTGGTATTTTGATAAAAATAAGAAATTGATGATACTTTTAACTCGCTTCAAATCCTGCATCTTCAATGGCTTGTTTTAAGGCAGTTTCATTGGTTTGGCTATCATCAAAGTTAATCACCGCATTGTTTTGCTCTAGGCTCACATCGGCTTGCTGTACGCCTGTCACTTGATTAAGGGCGTTGGTGACGCTTTTGACACAGCCACCACAGGTCATGCCGTTAATGTTTAGGGTAGTGGTTTGATTACTCATAGTCGTTCCTTTGGTTTTATTAAAGTGGTTTAATTATTTAATTATTTAGTTTTTTTACTGTCAAGCCATGCTTGCATTTGCTTAATTTCAGGGTCTTGGGCAGATTTTATCTGCTTGGCAAGTTGTAGCATCTCTTTGTCTTTGCCCATTTTTAATTCCGTATTCGCCATGTCAATTGCCCCTTGATGATGTGGTATCATACCTTTGGCAAAGGCAACATCGGGGTCACTGTCCATAATGCCTTGCATCATGGCATCATGGCTTTTCATATCCATTTCAGGCATAGCGGTATTAGTAGGGGCTTTGTCATCTTTGTGTTTGCTAAGCCACGTTTGCATTTGTGTGATTTCTATTTGTTGGGCTTTAATAATATTTTCTGCCAAGGCTCGCATTTCGCTGTCTTTGCCGTATTTTAGCTGAATTTTTGCCATATCAATCGCCCCTTGATGGTGGGCAATCATACCTGTAGCAAAAGCAACATCAGGGTTAGCAATATGGCTGGCAGACATCATCTGTTCGTGCATGGTGTTCATGGATTGCATATACTCGGCAACGTGGGCAGGTTGGCTAGCAGTAGGACTGCTTGCTGTTCCCATGCCATTCATTTTGCTCATATCATGTCCTGCATGGGCGGTTTCATTTGTCTTTGTGGATGCTACTACGCTACTGGCGCTACTTGCGGTTACTGGATTAGTTGATTTCTCAGTTTTGGTAGGCTGATTGCAGGCGGTTAATAGGGCGATAGAACTGAATAAGGCTAAAGCTTTGAATTTGGTAGAAAGTACGTTCATACGTTTTTACTTTTGTTAGTCGGAGATTTAATTTATACTCAGTATAAAGCTTAACAATATGTTAGGGTCAAGCTATTTCTTTGTTATTCTTTTGTAAAAGGAAATATAGTGAATATTAAACAGGTAGAACAAACCACAGGCTTGACCGCTCGCCAAATCCGAGAGTATGAAAAAATCGGGCTAATTCCTGCGATTACTCGCACACCGTCAGGTTATCGGGACTATTCACAGGATAGTATTGAGCGTTTACAATTTATTAAACGAGCGAGAGACGTAGATTTTTCGTTAGCAGAAATCAAGGTATTACTGGCAATGCAGGACAATCCATGTCGTAATAATAGTGAGGTTAAAGCCTTAACCGCACAGCATATTGTGACATTAAACGAAAAAATCGAGCAATTACAAGCCATGAAAAGCACATTACAAGTTTGGCATGATAGTTGTAAAGGGGATGGGACGGCAGAATGTGGGATTTTAGATAAATTGGCTATTAAAGAGTGAATATTGCTTATTAGGGGTCATCTAAGAATTCGAACCATATTGTACGCTAAGGAATTTTGTCGAGTATTTTCAAAATTGAGACTATCTCATTCGCCTAAAAAACACCGCCCACTACCATCGTCTTACTTCATTTAACAACATTATCAAATAAGTCTAATCTAACATTCGTCACCCAAACTGTCAGAGACCCACAATATTAAGCCAAAAACGAGACCCAACTATGCCTACTTTATCGCCCCAACATCATAAGATTTTTACCACGGATAATCACCAACTTGCCGCATTTACGTATGGTGATAGCACTTTACCGCCTTTGGTATTGGTGCATGGCTATCCCGACCGCCATACGGTTTGGGAAAAAGTCATACCCCATCTCATTGCCGATTTTTTTGTGATAGCCTATGACGTGCGAGGGGCAGGGGAGTCAGACTGTCCGACATATATAAAAGCGTATCATTTATTACAACTCAGTGAGGATTTGCAAGCCGTGGCAAAGCAGCTGCTTGGTGATAAGCCGTTTCATCTTGCTGCCCATGATTGGGGTTCAATTCAGGCGTGGGAAGCGGTGACTGACCTAAAATTGGCGGGCAAAATTTTATCATTTTCTACCATTTCAGGTCCTTGCCTTGACCATGTAGCACTTTACTTACGCAGTATTGGTTCTCAGCCTGCCAAGCTGTTGTCGATACTGAGTAAATCTTGGTATATCGGCATGATGCACTTGCCCTTTCTCGCACCTACTTTTTGGCAAACTTACTCACCTAAGCAATGGCAAAAACACGTTCAAAAGCTAGAAAACACCCAGGATATTCCGCTTGATACCTTGGTACAAACGGATGGCAAACATGGGATAGCCCTGTATCGGGCGAATTTTTTACCCAGAAACTTACGCCCTCGTCAGCGTTTTGCCCATAGCCCTGTGCAAGCGATTGTTTTAACCCAGGATAAATTCGTTAGTGCTGACTACATTGATGCCATGCCACAATGGGTTAAAAATTTTCAAAAGGTTAGTGTCAATAGCAACCATTGGGGCATATTAAGCCAGCCCAATGTGATTGCCGAACATATTCGCCACTTTGCCAGGCAGGTTTAATTAGCCCAACCAAATAGCAGTGCCTATTAGGATTATTTTTCAGTTGTGATATGTCTAAAAACGCTGGTTTTTTAGACAGTTATCCCATTATCAATTTTAGAAATACTCGACAAGATTCTGTAGCGTACTATTTTCTCCGTTTTCTGTGCTGACCCC
>PEAW01040145.1_pt1 | contig 19263 bp, 36 predicted proteins | sample 1430331 | NCBI WGS metagenome assembly PEAW01 (sample SAMN07709108, study PRJNA374926) | Mollusc metagenome, whole genome shotgun sequencing project. | isolation source: combination of 3 Haliotis diversicolor samples: VC2003, Pt131, and Pt118... | host: Haliotis diversicolor | place... | reverse complement strand
AATTGGCCGTCTTGGGCTTTAGAAGCATTTAAAACATTAGAGAGATGAAAATAACGGATGGTGGTAAGTGAAGTAAATTTAAAAGACTATATATGATAAAGCTAAAAAACGAAATTAACAAATCCGCTACAATGCGTGAATTAAGCAAAGAAGCTGAAAAAAGATACGAACATAGTAGGCAACCAGAATTACAGGTAGAAGCGTTTATGGAAGGAGCAGAATATCTTTTAAATTTATTGCATTTACCACGTATTAGAAAGCGTTTTTCATCTGCTGAAAAAATGGCTGAATGGTTCCACGACAACTATGAAGAAGTATCATTGAAGCAAGGATGGAAAACACAAGCCAATTGCCAAGTGCCTTTTATTGATTTACCTAAAAGCAATAAGAGAACAATGATTGAGGTATGTCAACGCCTTCTAAACCTTTAACACCAAAGAGAAATGAAAACAACAAAATACTATCACAAAAATTCAGATGTAGTTGCATTTAATGAAAGATAAAGACCATACCGCAGTAGAATTAATCAAAATAAACAAGTTTAGAGATTATCTCAAAGATAAAGGAGTTATTGACAATGATAGTTTCCAAGAAATATTCTTTTAAACGACATAAACACTATGACAAATATTAAATTAGATAATTTTAAAAAATTAGTTTCTAAAAAAAAGTCTGGATGGTTAGAAAAAGCCAAATGGCGCAAAGAAAATGAAGAATGGCTTGATATTTCTTTCAAGATTGCAGTTAAAGTGTTATCCGCCTTAAAAGAAAATGAGGCTACAGATACATATCCTAAAAACCAAAAGGAATTGGCAGAGGCTTTAGACTGCTCACCACAATTTATAAGTAAACTATTAAAAGGTCAAGAAGTAACCGAAGAAGAGTTTAATAATTTCCTAAAATATAAACAATAAGTATACTTATTTGTAAAATTTTAAACAATGAAAATATATTGGAACAAATTTTTGAATTAGCTATCTATATACTTGAATTAAAACAAGAAGAATTAGACACTAAAAAATGATGCTAAAATTACTTTGATTATCAAGTTTAGATAAATATTAACGACAAAAAGTTATGACTAAAAGGGAACTTACTTTGCAAAATGCCGCATATGATTATCATTTTAGTAGTTTGACAATACAGGAAATTGCTAAAAAATATAAAATTGCTTATAGTACTGTATCTAGCGCTAAAAATAAATACCTTATTGAATGGTTTAAAGACGATATTCCAAAACACAATTACATAAAAGATTGTGTTGTTTTAATTAATGAAGTTGAACTTGAAAGAGCAATTTTTTTATTTAAAGAATATAACATAAAATATTCATTGCCAATAAATGCAGATATTCAAATTCAATTTGAAAGCAAATTATAGTAACTTTGTAAAATGGCAAAGTATAATCCGTATATGCGGTATTTAGGCCCAGAAGACCATTTACAAAGGGCAGTATTAAATTATATAGGTCTTGAATACCCAAAGGCATTAGTAACGCATCCAGCCAACGAAGGGAAGCGTTCGCCGTTTGAGCGTTTTAAATTAAAATATTTAGGTGTAACAAGTGGCATACCAGATATACTTATTTTTACGCCTAGCGGTCAGTATAATGGTTTAGCAATAGAATTAAAAGCTGGATATAATAAACCAAGTCCTAACCAAAAAAAGTGGCTTAAGGATTTAGAAAGTTGTAATTGGTTTACAGTTTGGCTTAACGATTTTGATAAGTGCAAAATAGTAATTGACCAATATTTTAACAACGGATTATGAGATATATTTTTATTTATTACAACGAAAACACCCAAAAGGTTAGGTGTCGATTTAAAGAAATTAATGGCGCAACAGACGGTTTTGAATTAGTTGGGACCATAACAGAAGTTGAGAGAGATTTGCTTATTGAAATACTTTTTGAGCGTTATGGAGATACGCATATTAGCTTAAAAAACTTTCTTAGAATATATGGCGATTTAAAAACATTTTGCCATAAAATCAAAATGATACTAGAATAATTTTTATATTTGTACTTTAACTTAGTTATGCGGAACCGAGTTAAAAAAGGAAAACATTTAAAGCAAGGGTAGTAAGCGCCGCATCGCCGAACCCCCTGCTTTTTTATTTTATGAAAACTGGAATAATAAAAAAACCTAAAGATTTTACAAACTTTACGGTTGTACCAAATCCAATTTTAAGAGACAACAATTTATCAATGGGCGCCGTTGGATTATATTGTTTTTTATTTTCTCACACTTCCGAATTTAGTATTTCAATAGAGTTTATTATTGGCGCTTTTAAGGAAGGCAAAGCGTCCGTAAAATCAAAAATTAAAGAGTTGGAAAACGCTGGTTATTTAATACGCGAAAGGGTAAAAGGAGACAAAGGTTTGTTTATTGGTTATAACTATGAATTGGTTTTAGAACCGGCAGACCGATTATCCGGCGGTGGATTATCCGGCGGCACAGTTTACGTGCAGCCCGAAAACCGGCCGCACACAAATCGGCTACAAAGTAATACTAATAATAATATTATTGATAGTAAAGAAATACTAAAAGAAAGAAATACTACCGCACAACCTAAAAAGGTTGATGCGTCGCCTAAATTTTCTGATTTAGTTGAAAGCGCCTACCCAAATTTTATAAAACTATTTGAAGGCGAAAACACATTACCTAAAAATAAGAGCCAGGAGATAACCTGGAAAAATGCTTTAAAATGGTTTGAAAAAAACGATTACGATTTAAGGCGTATTTATGCTGCGGTAAAATGGGCTAGAGAAGATGCGTTTTGGAGACCCAATGTATTATCGTTACCGGCGCTAAAAAATGTACGCAATAGTGTACGCAAAATAGATAACATACTAGCAAAATATAATGCAGTAGAAGCAGAGTTAAAAAAACCAGCTGCAATGACTAAAATAAAAAACGTAAAACAATGGCATTACGGTAAAAACAAAATTGGCGAAATGGAACTTGTTGCTGAATTAAACGACGGCAGTTATTTAAACCAATTTATATTAAAACAAAACGCAATGCTAACGCCACAAGACTTTGATTTAATAATTAAATATTTAATAGATGAGCAAAAAATGTAAGAATTGCACACCGATGACAGAAGATAGTATAGTAAACAACGTCCTAGAGGCATTTATTAGCCGTTCTAACGTAGGAACACAAAAATATGGGGTAACACTAGACAGAGAAGATTTAACGCCCTTAGAATGGCTTAAACACGCCCAAGAGGAAGCAATGGATTTTGTGTTGTATTTGGAAAAGCTAAAAAAAATACTTGCGGATTTAAAATAAATTTTTAATTTAGCCATAACTAAACGAATTATTATGTACCAAGCTGAATTTTTAGAATTAGGTATTTCACTTAAAGGGCGCCAATCTGGGGAACTTAAAACTAAATGCCCTCAATGCCACCAAACGCGAAAAAACAAAAACGACGATAGCCTTAGTGTAAATATTGAAAAAGGGTTTTACAACTGCCATAACTGCGGTTGGTCTGGGTCAGTTAGATTTAAACCTAAAAAAGAATACATAAAACCGCCTGTAATTGAATTAAAACTTAGCGATAAAATAGTTCAATGGTTTAAAGGCAGAGGAATAAGCGAGGCAACACTTGCGCATTGGAAAATAGGCGAAAGCGAAACATTTATACCGCAGATTAAAAAAAACCGCTCAACAATAAATTTTAATTATTACCGAAACAATACGCTAGTAAATATTAAATACAGAGATGCCGAAAAGAATTTTAAAATGGTATCTGGGGCCGAACTTATATTTTATGGCTTAGATAATATTACTGAACTGCAAAAGGTCTATATAGTTGAGGGCGAAATGGACGCGCTAAGTTTACACGAAGCCGGTATTTATTCTGTTTGTTCAGTACCAAATGGAGCTAGTAAAGGAAATCAACGCCTAGAATATTTAGATAATTGTTGGAAATATTTTGAGGACAAAGACGAAATAATTATTTGCACAGATAACGACGACGCTGGTTTGCAGCTTAGAAACGAACTGGCAAGAAGGTTTGGGCAGTACAGGTGTAAATATGTAGATTTTGGACAGTATAAAGACGCTAACGAAGTTTTAGTAAGTAAAGGCGCAGAGGACTTGCGCAATATTGTAAAGCAAGCTAAAAACTTTCCATTAGAAGGCGTTTTAAATGTTTCAGATATATGGGACGACGTGCTAAGGTATAACGAAAATGGCATAGTAAATTATAGCGTTGAGTTAGGCATAAGCGACGAGTATTATAAAATGGCTATGGGAGAATGGACGGTAGTAACTGGAATACCAAATAGCGGTAAGTCTGATATTATAGACCAAATATGCGTAAACCTTGCAATGAAATACGATTTTAGGGTTGCTATGTTTAGCCCAGAAAGCTGGCCATACGAGGGGCATATAAAACGAATAGCAAATAAACTAAATGAAAAAAACTGCGATAGCGAAGCGCTAAACAAAACAAAAGATTTTATTGAGGAACATTTTTACTGGGTTAAAATTGACCTAAAAAACCTAACACTAGAGGCAATATTAAATCATTTTAAAGACCTTGTATTTCAAAAGGGAGTAAACGTTTGTGTTATTGACCCTTGGAATATGCTTGACCATAGCGCGCAAAGAGACCACAGTTATATTGGAAAAGCACTTTCGCAAATAACACAATTTTGTCAGCAAACAAATACGCACTTATATTTAGTGGCGCACCCCAGAAAAATTGAAAGTGATAATGGTAAGTATAAAAAGCCAACGTTATACGATATAAGTGGTTCTGCTGACTTTTTTAATAAATCTTACAATGGTATAATATGCTTTAGAAATATAGGCAATAGAACTAATTACGGCAGCGATAGCGTTGAGGTTTACGTTGAAAAAGTAAAGCGTAAAGAGAATGGGCAGCTTGGTAGTTTTAACATAGCGCCAGATTTTAAAAACGGCGGTGTGTATAGAGGTTTAAATGCTGGAGATATGAAATTTGACCCACCTGTTTTTAAGCCTGCACCAGTACCTAAAATAGAAGATAAAAAAGATGTAATACCTTTTTAAAATAATAAATTATGATACAATTAACAAACGAGGACAATATGGAACTAATGGCAAGGTATGAGGATAACTACTTTGACTTAGCTATTGTAGACCCGCCTTATTTTGAAGATTATGGTAAGACAAATTATACTGGTGCATCAATTACAAAAAAAGGAATAAAAAGAATTTCAACTGATATTGAAAATTGGGATATACCTAATGAAAATTATTTTAAAGAACTTTTTAGGGTTAGTAAAAATCAGATTATATGGGGTTGTAATTATTATGCTGATATGATTCCTTCTGTTGGTAGAATTGTTTGGGATAAAAAAAACGACAGCTCCACTTTTTCCAAGTGCGAACTAGCAAGTCATTCATTTGGAATTAGGGTTGATTTATTTAGATTTATGTGGAATGGAATGCTTCAAGAAAATATGAAAAATAAAGAGCAAAGAATACACCCAACACAAAAACCAATAGCATTATACGAATGGTTATTAATTAATTATGCTAAAGAAGGAGATAAAATACTTGATACACACTTAGGTAGTGGCTCAATAGCAATAGCTTGTCATAACCTAGGATTTGATTTAACCGCTTGTGAATTAGATAAAGATTACTTTGAAGCAGCAATGAAAAGACTAAAACAACACCAAGCGCAACTAACAATGTTTTAATGGCAAAACGTAAAAATAAAAAACAGTACGTTCCAACAGAAGCGCAAACAAATGCTAAAATATGGTGCATAAGAAATAATATCAAAATTATGCCAGAGCCTACGTTTAGAGGCATATATTTGATATTAGACGTTATGGGTACAATAACAAAATCGCCAGACTACTATACAAATGAGACAATTACATTAAAGATTTACGAAATTTATGAATACCTTTACAAAAAATATTTTTAATATGGGAACTTTACAAATTACTTTCTTTCCAATTTTTGGTATGGTATTAGGCTTAAATTACGCAAGTGGCAAATACGAAGCGTTTGAGATGCAAGAAGATGAACGTATGGTGCAAATAATGTTTTTAGTATTTGGCGTTTCCATATTATGGTTAAAGCAAAATGAATGAAATCACTTATAAGAAATAGCAACCAGGCAAAGCAAGGTTTAGATTTTACTGGCGTTGAGAACGGTAAAATACACCCAAGCGATATTGACGCCGTTCTAGAGTTTGACAACGAGGCGCTAATATTAATGGAAGTTAAAAGGGAAGGTAGTAAGTTACCAACTGGCCAAAGGTTGTTATTAGAACGCATAGCAGATAGCTGGCATACTAAAAAATCAATAGTTTTATTTGTAACGCATAATTACAAAAACGATAGTAAAGATATACCTTTGCGAGAATGTAAAGTTGAAGCGGCATATTACATAGGACAATGGAATAGCACGGCACCGGAACCGCTTATTGACGTTTTAAATAAAATAGGTAAAAACTGGCAATTAGATAAATTAAGTATATGATTCAAAAGGTTAGCATAGATATACCAAAGGAAAACGAAACAAACCCTAGATATATAAATAAACAAAACTTTAAAAAACTTGTAAATTCATTAAAAGAGTTTCCAGAAATGTTACAAGTTAGACCTTTAGTAGTAGACGAAAATTTTATTGTTTTAGGCGGTAATATGCGTTTAAAAGCATTAAAAGAAGCTGGTTATAAAGAGATTTATATACACCAAATTAAAGACTGGACGCAAGACCAAAAAGACCAATTTATTATAAAAGATAATTCTAGCTTTGGGTCTTGGGATTGGGAAATATTAGCTAACGAATGGAATACTGAAAAATTAGTAGACTGGGGTATTGAAATGCCAAAAGAATTATTTGCTGAAGATGCAGACCCAGTTAATGAAAGTAAAGATGCCGATATACCTAAAGAGATATGCCCAACGTGCGGCGCTAAAATAAAATAATATGGCAAAAAGTAAAAATTCAAATACATATAATACAGATAAATTAGAACAAGAAGCTCTTAATGCTATTGAAAAATATAAACTTTTTTTTATAGAAGATATTATAGCTTACATAAGCTGCTCACGAGCAACGTTTTATAATCACGGTTTAGATAAACTGGACAGTATAAAGGACGCTTTAGCAAAAAATAAAATTAATGTTAAAGTTTCTATGCGCAATAAATGGTACAAATCTGAAAACGCTACTTTGCAAGTTGCGCTTATGAAAATGATAGCTACCGACGACGAGGCACATAGGCTTAACGGTTCAAGACAAGAAATAAAACATAAAGCAGATGTTTCTGTTTCTAAAATGTCAAAAGAAACAAAAGAAAAAATAGACCAAATACTAGATAAAGAATACTAAAATGGGAAAATGGAAGCAGTTAGGGAGATTATTAAAGATAAATGTATTAATAGCTTACTATTCTTTACAAGATTTATTTTTAAAGAAAATACAGGCAATAGGTTTGAAGTGGCGCCATTTCATATCCAAATGGCCGAAACCCTTGAAAAGGTAAGTAAAGGCGAAATAAACCGCCTTATAATAAATATACCGCCTAGGTATGGTAAGACAGAGATTGCCGTTAAAATGTTTATGGCTTGGTCGCTTGCTAAAAACCCAGCTTCTAAATTTATACACTTATCATACTCTGACGCTTTAGCATTAGATAATTCCAGCCAAACTAGGGACTACATTACTAGCGACGCATACCAAAGCATTTGGCCATTGCAACTTAAAAAAGATAGCCAAAGCCAAAAAAAATGGTACACAACTGCTGGCGGTGGTGTTTATGCTACCGCTTCTGGGGGTGCTATAACTGGATTTGGTGCTGGTACTGGTGGCGCTATTATTATTGACGACCCTTTAAAGCCGGACGACGCCGTTTCAGATGTTAAGCGCTCGTTTATTAATAACCGATACAATACTACAATTAGGTCGCGTGTAAATAGCAGAGACGTGCCTATTATAGTTATTATGCAAAGGTTGCACGAGGACGATTTAAGCGGCTATTTATTAGACGGCGGTAGTGGAGAAAAATGGCACCATTTAAAGTTAGCCGCAATAGACGAAAACAATAATGCACTATGGCCTAGCAAACATAGCTTTGACGAACTAGAAGCTATTAGGCAGGCAGACAGATATACCTTTAGCGGTCAGTATATGCAAGAGCCTTCGCCGCAAGAGGGTGGGGAATGGCGCAAAGATTGGTTTAGCATAATAAACAAAGCAGAGGTACCAGCTGATGTTTATTGGGAAATGTTTATAGATGGCGCATATACAAAAGACACAAGAAACGACCCCACAGGAATACAGATAAGCGGTAAAGGTAAAGACGGCAATTTGTATATACTTAAAAGCATAGATAAATACTTAGAAATGCCAGAACTTAAAACCTTTATTGAAAGTTTTGTTAAAAGCTGCGGTGTACATATACAACAAATTTTAGTAGAGCCTAAAGCATCTGGTAAATCATTGGTGCAGTTGTTAAGGCGGGAAACAAATTTTAATGTAAGCGAGTTAAAAACAAACTTTGTAAAGTACTCAAAAATAGAAAGAGCAAGAGCATCGTCGCCGTTTATAGAAGGGGGCAGGGTGTTTTTAATTAAAGATAATTGGAACGACGCGTTTATTCAACAAGTTAGCACTTTTCCAAATGCTAAACACGATGAACATATAGACGTTACTAGCTACTCAATAGAACGTAATTTAATTAATAACTTTTTTGTAGTGTAAAATTCGTATTTTTACAAAAAATTTTATATAGACAATGGCATCTATCCTGGACAGAATAAAGTCGCTTGTTACTAAAGGCGCACAAAACACCAATATAAATTACAATAAAGCGCTATATAACTGGCTTGGTAATTCCATTATTTGGAACCAAGAGAACGACGACACATACATAAAGCAAGGCTACCAAACAAACGCAACTGTTTACTCTATTATAAATCTTATTACAAAAGCGGCAACTACAATACCGCTGCAAGTGTATGAAGTTAAAAACGTTGCAGATTCTAAGCGTTACAAATCAATGACTAGCGGATATATGGATGGCAACGTAATGCACAATGCCAGAGTATTAAAAGCTAAGGCATTTAATGAATTACAAGGGCACCCATTGCACGATTTATTAGAACGCCCTAACCCAGCGCAATCTTATAACGCTTGGCTTACTGAAATAATAGCTTTTGGTAAATTAACAGGCAACAGGTTTATTTATGGTATTGGGCCAGAAACTGGCAGCAACGCTAATAAATTTACAGAACTTTATGTGTTGCCTTCGCAAAACGTAGAAATTGTAAGTGGTGGTATATTAGAGCCGGTACAAGGTTATAAGCTACAATACAACGGAACGTTTGAGGCTGACGCTGACGCTATATGCCACATAAAAGACTTTAACCCAGATTACGACGGTACTGGTACACATTTATACGGACAGTCGCCTTTACGCGCTGGTTTGCGTTCTTTAACTGCAAATAATGAAGCGCTTACAACTGGGGTTAAATACCTACAAAACCAAACGGCTAGAGGTATTTTAATGAGCGACGAAGGAAATATAAACGAGGTGCAAGCGCAAGTGTTAAAAGACAAATTTAGAAAGCAGCACCAAGGAAGCCAAAATGCTGGAGATATTATTATAACGCCTTCTAAACTAAGCTGGGTGAACTTTGGATTACCTGCAACGGATTTGGCGCTTATTGAGCAGTACAATTCTACTGTTAAAGACCTTTGTAATGTTTACAACGTACCGGTACAACTTTTAAATAATACTGATAGTTCTACTTACAACAATATGAAAGAAGCTAAAAAGGCTTTATATCAAAACGCAGTAATTCCAGAATTGGTAAAATTAAGAGACGAATTGAACAGATGGTTGGCGCCACAATATGGCCCTAACGTTTATATAGATTTTGATTTTAGCGCCGTTCCAGAACTGCAGGACGAATTAGAGAAAATAGTTGGACAATTAGGCCAAGCCTGGTGGGTTACACCAAACGAAAAACGTGAGGCTATGTATTATGGCAGAGAGGAAAACGTGCAAATGGATGACTTTTACATACCAGCTAACCTTATGCCGTTAAATATGCCAGACCCATTACTAGACGAACCAAACCAGCAGTAAATGAATAATGAGCAAAGGGCAAAATGGCAAAAGGATTTTGAAATCCTTTTAAAAACTGCCGAAGCTGCAAGTTTACGAGATTTTACAAAATACTATTTAGCAGAAAGCAAAAAAGCCGTTGATATATATACACAAAACGGCGCCTTAAATCCTGCTGACCTTTTAGCGGTATTTACTAAGGACGGTTTCCAAAAAGGGTATGAAAGTCTTTACGAAAGTATTGGTATGCGCTTTGCAAACTGGTACGCTAAAAATTCAGATAAATATATTTCAAAGCAATTCAACGCAACCCAAGAGCAAGAAAGCTGGCGCGCTTATTTTCGCTCTTATGGTATGCAAGTGGCTGCCGAAAGGGTTACGTTAGTGCAAGGCACGGCAAAAAGCAATTTGCTAAAGGTATTACGCAAGCTAATGGCTGACCCAGTGTTTATGGCAGAGGGCGAAGTTGTAAGGGCTAGAATGCTTATGCGCCAGTATGATAATTACAGTAAATTTCAAGCTAGGCGTTTAGTTAGAACAGAAGCAACAAGGGCTGCAAATGTAGCAACTATGCGAAGCGCACAAAGTGTTTACTCTGGGCAGGATATGCAAAAGGAATGGATTACGTCTATGGACGGCAGAGAACGCGAATGGCACGGTGCTGCAAATGGTCAGATAGTAGATTTTGACAAAAACTTTTTAGTAGACGGCGAATATATTATTGGCCCCGGTAGTGGTAGCGCTCGAAATGTAGTAAACTGCAGATGTTCTGCTGCACCATTTCCTAAGCCTGGCGCAAATACAACTGATATAATAACTGGTATAGGTTTTGGCTTAACTTAAATAAAACAAAATTTAATATCTTTACAAAAATTTTATAAACTATGATGTTATATAAAGCATCGCCAATGGGCGAACTTTTAGATGCTGACGATAAAAGCGGTATTGTAAAAGGTTACGGTTCAGTTTTTGGAAACAAAGACTCTGACGGCGATATAATTACAAAAGGCGCATATACTAAAACCATAAAAGAAAATGGCGACCGTGTTAGGTATTTATACCAGCATAATATGGATTGGCCACTTGGTAAAATGTTAAGTCTTTACGAGGACGAAAAAGGTTTAGTATTTGAAGCTGAAATACCGCAAACTAGATTAGGTAAAGACGTAATGCAATTAATTAAAGCAGGCGTAGTTACTGAAAATAGCGTTGGTATTTTGCCAATCAATAAAGCTATGGTTAATGGCGTTCGTGAAATTAGAGAGGTTAAACTTTTTGAAATTAGCGCCGTTACATTAGCAGCAAACGACCAAGCCTTAATATTAGACGTTAAAGGTAATATGGACGTTGAGAAAATAGCGAATAAGTATGATAACCTAGCAAAGCTAATTCGTAAGGGCGATATATCCGACGAGTTAGGCTATGCTATTGAAGCTGAACTTTACAAACTAAAATCTTTATTTGTAAATGCCACAGAGCCGTCAGTTGATGACACTTTGCCGGAAACAAAAAACGAAGATGTTAGCGAGGTATTGAAATATTTGTATAACAGTCTTAAAAAATAATAAAATGGACGAAAATTTAAAATCACAGTTAGATAATATTTCTAACGAAATTGATTCACGCATTGAAAAGGCTTATGGCCAAGCGTTAGAGTCTGCAACAGGAAAAGCAGACGAAATGATTAAAGGCGAGGTTACCAACCTTGTAAACAAGTTCAACGAACTTAACGAAAGATTAGACGCTAGCGAAACTGCTGCTAAAAAAAGATTTGAGGCTTCTAAACCTGCATCTTTTAAAAACGGCTTATTGACTGCGTTAAAAGACGGTGCTATTGAAAGCCTTGTAAAAGGTGGTTCACGCTCTGCATCTTTTGAGGTTAAAGCTGATATGACAACTGGCGCTAACTTTACAGGCGAGGTTATTCCTGCAGATAGAGTTCCTGGGTACAAATTTGACCCAACTAGACCAGTACACGTTAGACAGTTAATTCCACAAGGGTCTACTCAATCTGATGTGGTAAGATTCGTAAAAGAAAGCGATTACACTAACGGCGCTGCCCCAAAAGCAGAAGGTGCTACATTAGGACAGTCTGATTTCGATATGACTGCCGCTGACGCTAACGTTAGAAAAATCGGTACTTACTTTCGCATTTCAGAAGAAATGTTAGCAGATACTCCGCAATTAATTTCTTACCTTTCTGCAAGAGCGCCAGAAAAATTACTAGAAGTTGAAGATGCTCAAATATTAAGCGGTAACGGAACTGCGCCAAACTTATCTGGTATTATTACAGATGCAACTGCATTTGCTGCCGGTGGGTTTGCTGGAGCCGTAGAAGCAGCTAACGAATTTGACGTATTAACTGCTGCATTAAACCAATTAGCGTTATCTAACTACAACGCTGATTATATTATGCTTAACCCAACTGATTTTCACAAAATCTTATTGTTAAAAGGTTCAGATAACCACTACATTAAAGATTCTGTTTACCAAGGGTTGCAGCCTACTTTCTTAGGGGTGCCTGTTGTAATTAACACGGCTATTCCTGCCGGGGATTACTTAGTAGGTAACTTTGGAATGGGGACGCAATTATGGGTTAGAGATAACGTAAGCGTTGAGTTCTTTAGAGAAGACGGTACTAACGTTAGAGATGGTTTCGTAACTGTAAGAGTAAGCGAAAGAATTGCTTTAACTAACTACCTACCAAAAGGATTTGTAACTGGAGACTTTGCTACTGACAAAGCTGCTTTAGAGACTGCCTAGTAGTTACTGAACTATAAACTAAACCCTGGCTTAACGGCTGGGGTTTTTTTATGCCTAAAAAATAAATTTAAAATATTTTTGCATTTTGTTTGGTATATATTAAAAATTTATTTTAAATTAGCTAAAGCAAAACGAAACAGATATGACCACAAAAAAAATAAAGCAATAAAGATGGAAATAAATAAAATATATAACGAAAACTGCATTGAAACAATGGCTAAAATGCCTGATAAGTTTATTGATTTGGTAGTAACATCGCCACCATATAATATGAGAACACGTATAAGAAACGGAAAATACACTACAAGAGAAAAGTCTGAACATTTTAGCAAGAAGTACAAGTATTTTGAAGATGCATTGCCGATAAATGATTTTTACGAATTTCATACTAACGTATTGAGTGAGTTATTGAGAGTCTCTAAAATTGTTTGTTACAATTTTCAAATAGTAACAGGAAGCAAAGAAGCATTTTTTAAGATTATTGGAGACTTTAGTAAAGATATTAAGGATATTATTATTTGGGATAAAGGTAGCGGTCAGCCAGCAATGCACGGAATGGTTTTAAATAGCTGCTACGAAATAATATTAATACTTGAGGACGATAAAAAAGCAGGTAGAGCAATACAAAATGCTAAATTTGAAAGAGGCAAAATGAACAACATTTTACGAATTGGTAGAGGTAAAAAAGTATCTAATATTCACGGAGCTATTTTTCCAGAACAACTACCATTTGAATTAATAAAATCTTTTTCAGAGAAGGAAGCATTAATATTCGACCCTTTTATGGGAAGCGGAACTACTGCATTAGCAGCAATTAAATTAGGTAGAAACTACATTGGAAGCGAAATAACAAAAGAATATTGTAAAATAGCTGAAAATCGTATTAGAGAGTGCGGTGGGCTTTTTTTAAATTAGCTTTAAATTAAATAACCAACCAATGGACGAAATATTTACCCACTTAAACGATTGTATTTATTTAGCCGACCTTTCGGACAATGCTCTTGTAAGAAACAAACTAACCAAAGTAAGGGATTTATTAATTAGAAAAATTGAAATAGAGTATGAGACTATTACAGGTCAATTATAGAGGTGTTAGCCTTACAGTAGAAGGCGAATATCACGAGGGCGAGGAACGTTCTTTTGACTACCCCGGTAGTGGAGATGAATTTGAAATTTACCATATATTTGCCGGAGAGGTTGATATATACGATGTGTTTTCTTGGGGACAACTTGAAGAACTAACAAGACTTTGTATAGAAAAAATTAATAACAATTAAATTAAATTATATGACTAGCGAAAAAATTGGAAACATTATTATATTATTATTAGTAGGCGGCCTATGGTGGGTTAATACATTTATAAATTTTAACTGGTTTAGTTTTATAGTTATTAGCTTTATGCTAGCGCTGCAAATAAACACCATTGTAAGAAGTTTTAAGATTAAGTAAGTAGTTTGTTTGTTTGAATGCTAAAAGGCGCTTAAAATTGGTTAGGCGCCTTTTTTGTATATTTGAATATGCAAATGCAAACTAACGAACTTGGTTGTTACGCTGAACACTTGTTTTTTTTAAAGTGTATGGAATTAGGTTTTATTGTTTCTAAGCCTATTTTAGATAGCTGCGTATATGATTGCATAGTAGATAACGGCAAGCGCCTGTTTAAGGTTCAAGTTAAAACTAGAAATTTATTTGACTCTAACCAGAAAAATAAGCTGCTAAATTACGGTAAGAAAAAATACAAATTAACAGATTTTGAGTATTACGCAATTTATCTATATGAAACAAAGGATTGGTTAATAGTGAAAAACGAAGGGCAAACAAGTATGCGAATAACGCAGGAACGTAAGGATTTTTTTAATAACTTTGCCTTACTGTTTTGATTCATAATAAATTCAGTTTAGTTAATGGTAAGGGCGCTATCTTTTGGTAGTGCCTTTTTTTTTATCTTTACAAAAAATAAATACAATGAAATTATTAATGTTAAAGAGTGTTGTTGACGGCAACCAAGTGCATAAAAAAAATACAGTTGTAGAAGTTTCAAACGATACTGCTAGGCATTATTTAGCCGTTGGAATAGCCATTGAGCATAAAGAGCAAAAGGTTGCTATTGAAACAAAAGAAGATAAAACGCCTAAAAGACGTAGAACTAAAAAGAAATAAGCAATGCGACAAATAAAAGTTAATAGTACTTTAGGCAACGAAATTATTACTGCCCAAGATGTTAAGGATTACGTTAGAATAGATACTGCAGAAGATGACGCGTTAATTACCCAAATGATTACGCAGGCTCGTATTTGGTGCGAGAATTATATAAGCAGAGATATTGTTGCTAAAAACAGAACTTACTATTTGCCTAGCACTAACGGTATGTTTGATTTGCCTTTTGCGCCTATTGCAAGCGTTGTATCTGTTTTAATAGAAGGCAACGCAGCAGAGTATACTGAATACGGTTTAGACGATTTAAGCATTGAATTAGACGGCGGCCCAGCTAACAACGTTAAGGTTACTTATACTACCACCGGAATAAACGACGGATTAATAAAACAAGCCTTATTACAGTTGGTAAGTACTTATTATGATAATAGAGCGGATTATATTACAACAACTGGCGATGTAGAAAAAGTGCCTAGCGATGTAAAAAGCATTTTAGCAGGTTATAAAACAATGTTTATATAATATGCAGGCAGGCAAATTAAATAAAAGAATTACTGTTACAAAATACACTAGGGTTCAAGACGAATTTGGTGGTTGGAATAATACTGCCGAATACAATATAGGGTTTTGGGCAGATGTAGATATTGTAAAAGGGGAAATTGATACCATAAGCGGTAAACGCGCTCTAAGTACAGAAATTAAAATAACTATGCGTAAAAAAAGCGCAGACAAAATAGAAATTGGCGATACAATAGTTGTAAGCAATCAAACAGGTAATTATCGTATAAATGATAAGTTCGAAAGCACATTAGATTTTTATACGACGCTAATGGCCACTAAAGTAGAATAATGCAAGCTAAAATTAGCCAGCCACATTTAAAGGCGCTTAATAAAAAAATTAATAGGCTTAAAAGTTTAAGCGAACAAGAGTTAAGCAACGCTTTAGCTACTGTAGCTTTTGACGCTGCTAGAACTGCAAAGAAAAACGTTGTTGTTGATAATGGAGATTTAAAAAGAAGTATATCGGCTAGTAAAGTAGATAAAAATACTGTTGTTTTTAAAACTACTGCTAAATATGCGCCTTATGTAGAATATGGGACTGGAAGGCTTGTAAATCTTAGCGAAATGGAGGAATTAGGTATACCTGCAAGTTATGCTGCGCAATTTAAAGGTAAAGGCATTAGAGAGGTTAATTTACCAGCGAGGCCGTTCTTTTTTAGTTCTTTGCGAATAGCATTGGCAAAAGGTTTGATTGATATAAATAACAGAATTAAAAAATTAACTAAATAATGCTTGAAGCAATACACTACTTACGCAAGGCAATAATTGAAAGGTTAAACGGCGAGGTTTTACTAAATAACCAGGCTTTGCCTGTTTATAATAGAGTACCTAGCAATGCAACGGCGCCATATATTATTGTTTATAGCGTTTCTAATAATGAAGTCGACCAAAACCAAAGCAGCTTCACAATGGAGTTAATTACCAGAGTAGAAGTTGTTACTAGGTTTGTTGGAGATGACGGCGGAGAACTTGATTGTAATTTAGCAATTTCAAAAATACTATCTTTGTTGCGCACAAGGTCAAGTGGTTATGTGGATTTAACTGCAGACGGCTTTAAGGTTTATACAAGTGTAAACCAGAGCGTAACTTATTTGCAAGACGATTTAAAAGACCATACGTATTACAGGGGCATATTAGAATTGTCAAATAGAGTTGAGCCAACAAATGCTTAAATGAAATATAATAATATAATATAATGACTACAATTAACGACCTAAAAATTTACGGACTAAACACCATTGCAATGGCTTTTAACTTTACTCATATTGATATTATGTTGAAAATATTACTTACTGCAGTGGCTATTGGTTATACCCTACAAAAATGGTATATAATGAATGAGGAACGTAAGTTAAAAAAAGAGTTAAAAATACAAGATGATGCCGCCAAGGGTAAAGCATTGGATAAAAAAGGTAGCGCAAATACTATTGTTAAAAACGGTATTGTTAGAAAAACTAAAGAAGTGCGAGATGACATACACGCTTCTTAAATATTTTTGTTATATATTATTTATAATTTGGGTTGTTGGTGTTGTAGGCGCCATTTATAATTTATTTTTATTATGAAAAATATCGTTGCCGGTTGGAAAACTACTGTTTTAGGTTTGCTAATTATAGGAGCTGGAATTGCTTATATTTTTATTGTACAAGACAGTAAAGTATTTCAATTTTCCATTTTGTTAGTTGTAGGAATAGGATTTTTATTTGCGCCAGATACTATTATTGACGGTTTAAGAAGCATTATAAAAAACAATAAAGACAAAAAGTTTTAAATATGAAGGCAACAATTACAAGAGATAAACTACAAGAGGCGCAAACTTTAGGCACATTAGTTTTAACAGACGAAGAAGGCAATAAATTATTTAGCTGCAAAACGTTAGAATTGCCCTGGCTTAACAATAAAAGAAACGAAAGCTGCATACCTTTAGGTAACTATAAAATAGTTGCAAGGCAATCTGCAAGGTATAATAAACATTACCATATATTAGACGTACCAGGGCGTTCGTTTGTTCTTATTCACATAGGGAATTATTATACGCAAACTAAAGGTTGCATATTGGTTGGAGAAAAATTAGCTGACCTAAACGCAGACGGTTACAAAGATGTAACTAATAGTAAGGCGACACTACACAAATTATTAAAAATAGCGCCAGAAGGTTTTGATTTAGAAATAAAAAGAAAACCTAAAAAAGATGCTGAAATATAGCATAGTAATATTACTACTTTTTGCAAGTTGTACTGCTAAAAAAATAACAACCCAAGTTAAAGAGGTTGTAGTAAATGACACTATTATACTTACCAAAGACCGCATAGTAACCAAAGCGGTAAATGATACCATACTTATCGAAAGCCCTTGCGATTCATTAGGCGTTTTAAAGCCATTTAAGGAGCGTTTAAAAACCGCGCAAGGTCAAATTACCATACAATCAAAAAACAACGTTATAGAGGCTAATATAAACTTAGATAGCATTGTACAAAGCATTGAAAAGCGTTATGAAAGCAAAACAACAGATACAATAGAAAAAAGCGATACACTAAAGGTTAAGTACAAAACGCCTATATGGTTAGTTTTATCTTTAGTTTTTTCTGTTATTATCAACCTGCTATTGCTTAAAATTAAGTTGTAGCTTTTTGCTTAACTTTGTGAAAAATAAATAAAATGGCTAACGAATTACAATATACTAGCGTTTTTCAAAGGGTATCTTTTGGCGATTATGGTCTAAGGGTATTAAGTAGTGGCGAAACAAGCGTTGCAAATGAAGCGTTTGCAGCAATACAAGTTTTAGCGGACTGCGTTGTAAGTTTCACAAATAACACCGGCGGCGGAGACGCAAATATTACAAGTTTATCGCTATCTGCTGGCCAGGCTATATATGGAAATTTTGAAGATATAAGCGTTGCAAGCGGTAAAATAATTGCTTATTTAAGGTAGTGTTATGTTAGGCATAGGCTATAATTTAAGCAGGGTAATACAAAAAACAATTAATATAATAAGCGATTTTTGGCAAGACCAAGTTAACGCTTGGCAAGACCAAAACACGGATTGGGATAATACATAAAAAAAATATAAAATGGCAAGTTTAACTGGACAAACAATAAGCAGTACTTACGACGGACTGCTAAAAACTGCGGATAACGACGTATTAGGCGCCGATGCTAAAGAAATTACAGACGGTTTAGGAAATGGTTCTGGCGTTTCTTTGGACAATAATGGAAATGTTATTGCGCAAGGTACTGTTAGGGCTATTGGCGGTATTAGAGACACAAGTAACGACTTAGGTACAAATGGCCAAGTTTTAAATAGTACAGGAACTGGAACTAACTGGGGCGGAGTTGGAACAAACGGCATAGAAAGTAGCGCCGTTACAACTGAAAAAATAAACAACAACGCAGTAGATTACTCAAAACTAGGCGTAGAATTTAAAACCAGAGATTTGACTGGTTCAACAACTTTAGATTTTAGCGCAGGCCAAATATTTGTTAGAACGTTATCTGGAAATACAACTTTTACCTTTTCTAATGCTGAGAACGGTATGGTAAAAGATTTAGTAGTTACTGGCAATCATACTTTAACGCTTCCTGCTGGTTCGACTGTTGCTGGTACATACGATGGCACAGTAAGTAATTTAATTCAAGTAGTAGTAACTGAAGCAAGTCAATACTGGTTCTCAATCTCACAAGCACAATAAT
>PEAW01040436.1_pt1 | contig 22977 bp, 41 predicted proteins | sample 1430331 | NCBI WGS metagenome assembly PEAW01 (sample SAMN07709108, study PRJNA374926) | Mollusc metagenome, whole genome shotgun sequencing project. | isolation source: combination of 3 Haliotis diversicolor samples: VC2003, Pt131, and Pt118... | host: Haliotis diversicolor | place... | reverse complement strand
CCACACTATGTTTGCATATAGACATGCTATTTTTACCCCTTTTTACTACTTTTTATATAGTTTATATTTAGTAATATAGTGTGGCAACTGTGGCAACTGTGGCAAAACCCTTTATTTATGGGCTCTTTTTATGCCACGGTTTGGTGTTGAACTGTGGCATAAGGGTGGTTTTTGAGTGTTTTTTGGCTATTTTAGTGATTTGAACTGTGGCAAAACTGTGGCAGAGGGGTAAAATCGATATTAATCAATGATAGAGGGAGTTATAGCTGATTTTGGGTACTTGTTGGAAAATCAACTGTGGTTGTGGATAACTCAACTGTGGCATAAATGATCTACCTTAAATGTATATGATTAGTTAAAATTATTTTAATTAATTTTTTTTATGCATATTCTGGATATTTTGATTTTAGGGAATATTTGGGGGGGTGATTAACCCTAATTAAAGCCCCGCCCCCCAAACACCCCATCCCGCTAATTTTTAAGTGAAAGCCCCCCCACCTTTATTAATGGGTATTATTAGGTAAAGTAAGTGATAAATTTTAGTTACATTTATTTAGTTAATTAAATGTAGTTAATTAAATGTAGTTACATTTATTTAATTAATTTTGTTGTTTAACATTCTCCCCCATTCCATTACCACTTATTCACTCATCCATTGATCTTCTACTTCAAATAATAATCACTCATATTTTTTAACTCACTTATCTACAAAATTAGTTAAAAAAATTTTAATTAATTTGTAACAAAATCATTTTTTTCATATATAATATTATTGTAAGAGATTAGAAATAAATAAACAATCAATTACTTAAAATAAGGGAATCAGCAAATTAACCCCTCAGGCTGATAAAGGAGAAACATGAAAGCAAAAATACAAGTTATTTTAAAAGACAGAAACAATTTAGTTATTTATGAAGGAATAGAAATACAAGAAGAATTTAACGGAGAAAATGAATCAACTCAAGGATGAAAAGAATTTAAGACAGAAATTAAAGAATTTTATAAAAGAGAAGGATTTCCAATAAGTAATAAATATATTCTTAAAAAAGAAAAATGAACATTTAAAATTACTAGAATTATTCACAACAAATATTTAATAAACAATTTTGAAAAAAAAGATTTTGCAGAACAAAATGAATTACTTGGCGATTTATACAACCAAAAATTAAGTGATAAAGAACGCGAGTTATTTGACAGATGATATTGCGAAAATTTAAAAACAAGAGATGAAATTTCAAAAACATCTCAACATATAGCAATGATTAAATTACTGAACGGCGAAGAACTAAAAGGAGATAAATAATGATTTTAACAAATGAAGCAACTTTAAAGATGGGGATTGAATTATACAAAGCAAGAAAAAATATTATTTCAGAAGATTACAATTGATTCCACAATAATATGCAAGAATTGGAAAACGATTCAACAGAAGAAAATGATTTATTACATGCTGAGATATGCGAAATTGCAGACAGCTTAGCAGAACAAAGAAAAGAATTGATAGCAGAAAGACAATTTCTAAAAACACTATTAACTTTTACAGGGGGTAAAAATGAGTAATCAAAATCAAGCAATTTAAATTAGAACGAAACAAACACAGAGTAGATATAAAGGAAAATCTTAAATCTCTAAATACAAAGATCAAAGCAGAACAAAATAGAGATTTCTTAATCTTTTGAATTTCACAAGCTACAAGTAATTTGAAAGAAGCACAAAGAAACAAATTATTTGATAATGAGATGTACTATTTAGCTTTTACACTCAGAGATACAATTAACGTAAGAAAAAGAGAGGAATCATAATGCCATTAACACAAAAACAACACGAAGAAAATATTAAATCAGTAGTTGGAAAACTTAAAGCTGCCAACAAACTACAAAGAGTTATTGAGCTCACAACTGAGCTTAGAGACATCTTAAAAGAGTTTGATGAAGAAATGTTTTTAACAACTGATTATGAAGATATGGACGACTTATTAGAAGATTTAGGGGGTGATGAATAATGAAATTAACAAAAGAACAAATTGAAAATCATATTAAATTTTTAAACAAATCTGAAACTTCTATTTTTTTTACAACTAAAGATAAAAAAGAAGCTATCAAATACTGAACAAAAGAACTAAAAAGAAAGGCAAATAATGACAAAAAGACAATTATATAAATTGGTATTTCCCAATAAGAAAAGTAGTTATGATTCTAAACATTATTCAAGAATTACAAAACCAGCTTTATTAAAGAAATATCAAAAGATGAGAAAGGATAATCAAGATGGCTAAATATGTTATTAAAACTAAAGACGGTTCGGGCTGAATTCAAGGATTTATGCCTAAGATTAGAAACAAAAATAAGAAAATTATTCTTATTACAACTTCAATAGATGAAGCTAAATATTTTCAGACTAGAAAAGAAGCAAAGAAGGAATTAAGATTCAACAAATTTGCAACAAGTAATTATATTATTGATTTTGTAGAATCATCAGGACCTAAAAACTTAGAATTTTTAGGATGTAAAGAATATGGAGAGGAATAAACAATATGAGATTCACAGTAGGAAGAGACCAAATTAAGATTTTTGATCCATTACTAATTAAATCATTAAGGGCATATAGAGGCCCAAATTCCAATTTTGGTGTGACTCCTAAGACTTTGGGTGCTATGAGAGAACTTTATGCAGTTACTAAAGATGAAGCAGTTAGACAAGAAGCTTTATCCATGAAACAAAAATCAAAAGAGCTTATTGCTTTAAAAGAAGCTGAAAAAGCACCTTTAATGTACCAACCTAAACCAATTACTGAAGATATGAATAACTACGAGAAGTGAAATGGTTTTGGATTTAAAGACAACTCATTAGCCTTAACTGATAAACAAAACATCGACGTACATTTTGGTGTTGAGGTGCTTAAGCACTGAGGTTTCTTATTCTATTTTGATGAACCAAGAACTGGTAAGACTATGAAGACCATAGCAACTATGGACGCTACAAACTCTAAAAAAGTTATCGTTGAGCAATTAGGTGGTGTTTTAGAGCAATTTAAAGCAGATATTGAAGATTGACAACAATTGCCAAGAAAAGTTATTACACTCTCTGGAAGTGTTTCTGTGAATAAGAGAGAGGCAATTTGAGAAGAGTTTAGAACATCAGAAGAACCAATGGTTATTGTTGTTTCTTATAACACAGTTGTAAATGATAGGGATTTTTGAATTGACACCGATTATGATATGGCAGTATGTGATGAACCTCATAAGAAAATTAAGAACGTTGCTAAAAGTGTATTTAAAGCAGCTAAAGAATTATCTAAAGGTGCTAAATATATCGTTATGCTAACTGGAACTCCACTTGATAACTTATTATCAGAAACATATGTTTATCTAAATATTGCATTACCAAGAATGTTTAAAAACAAGTCATTATTCATTGACAGATATTTTGAAACTAAACCAAACTATTATCAAAAACACGCTCCCGACATTGTTACTGGATGAAATTTTAGAGAAAATGAAATCATTGAATTATTAAGCAGCGTTGCAACTAATAGAAAAAATCTTCAAAAGAGACCTGAAATTGAATATGTTAATATCCCAATGACTAAGAAACAAATTAAGATGATGGATGATTTAGAAGATTCTGGAGAACTTGAATTGGATAAAGAAATTGATTATGAAGTTTTTGACCCTGAATTAGAGCAAAAGATCACTGTTCGTAGTAAATATTTACCAGTTGAAAGTGTTTTGACAACTCGTTTGTTTAAGAGGCAATTATTAGCTGGACCTTCAGCTCTTAAAGGAATGTCTAACAAATGGAAGTCAAATAAGTTAAAATATATATTGAAGTTCATACGCTCCAATCCCCAAGCGAGAACTCTTATATTTACGGATCATAAACTTTTTATTAAAAATAGTGAATGAGCCTTTAAAAAACTAGGGATTAAATATGCTGTGATCCATGGTGAAGTTAATGCTAAAAAGCGTGATGAAATTAGGAAGCAGCTAAACAATGGAGAATTACAAGTTGTTATGGGACAAACATTAACTATGTCTACTGGTGGAACATTCAACGAGGCACAAGATATATTCTTCTTGAATTTACCTTATAACCCTTCAGAACGTAGACAAGCATCAGACCGTTTATTAGACTTTACAGATGAAGCTAATGAAGGAAAAAGAGTTATGGTTCTTCAACATCCTGGAACTATGGATGAAGACAACAAAACAACTCTAGACGAAAAAGTCGAAAATCAAAAAGTGGTAAATAATTTTGCCAATGAAAAACAAAAACTTATTGTAGGAGGTAAGTAATGAAAACAATTAATTACGAAACAAAAGAAGAATTAAAAACTGAATATGAGAAAGCTCTTAAAGAGTTTGATAAACCTAAATGGGAGATTAAAAAGGATAAATATGGTTATATTGAATTATATAAAGACGGAGTCTGTGAACGAATATTAACTTCAAGCAAACTTTCTTGAAGGGAGCATTTTGTTAGAGATTTCTCACAACTTGTTTACAAAATTGCTGATGCTATGGGTTATCTTGCCACACCAGAACAAATATTGGACTATCATGCAAAGAGTTATCAAATATATTTTGATAATTTAGATTGAAAATTTGAGAGTGATTTTTTAGAAAGATGTATTGATAGTTCATGTATCATTGATACTAAAGAACATGCAGAAGAAATTAAAAAATTACTTAATAATTCTCCAGATATTAAAAAATGACTTGAGTTCTGTAAAGGGGATAAGTAATGATCAAAGTCCATTCAATTGGTTCATCATCATCAGGTAACTCATTCATTGTTCAAGATGGTGCAACAACTATCTTGCTTGATGTTGGGTTTCCACCTGATGTAATTAGGTCCAAGTTATTCCAGCTAGGTTTAACACCAAAAGATATTACTGGAGTTCTAATCACCCATGAACACCAAGACCATATAAGTGGTATCAACTTTCTAAAAGGAGTACCAAAATATATGACAAAAGGAACTTTCGAAGCCGCTCATAAAACATACCAAATCAATAGAGATGAGGTTACATTTATAGAAGCTAAGAAACAATTCCAAATAGGTAAAATTATTGCTTTACCTATGACAACTCAACATGACGCTAAAGAACCAGTTTCTTACATTGTTAAGAATACAAGTGGAGAGAAAATAGTCTTTATCACTGACACTGGAATAGCAAATATGATTGTCAAAAATGCTGATATGTATATCATTGAAGCTAACTACATTGCCAAAAATGTAGAAAGGCAATATGAAGCGGGAGAGTTTGAAGAAGCCCGTTACAAAAGACTTATCAATACACACTTATCTAATGAGCAATCATTGGAATATCTTAAAAAGTGTGTTGGTCCTAAAACTAAAAAAGTCATTTTAATGCATATGTCCCCAAGAAACTCTAACCCAGTTGGAACTATGAATTGATTTAGAGCAAGAATGAATACCGATATGGTTGAGTTCATTCACCCTGTTAATCATAAGTTCAAAAAACATTGAGAAGTCGGTTATATTCCTACAAGAAAAAGGACCTTTTAATGGATTCAACAATATTCAAAAGGGTTAGAGGTTCAGATATATATGCAGTAAACGAAAAGGGACAAGTCATCAATACTAATTCTGGTGCAATGCTTAAACCATTTGCAAGAGATAAAAGAAAAAGACCTTATATGTGTGTTGATTTATGAATTGGCGGGAAAAAGAAAACAGCTTATGTTCATAGAATGGTTGCCGTTGCTTTCATTCCGAACCCAGAATTCAAACCACAAGTTAACCACATTGACGGCAATAAAAGAAACAACTGTGTTTCTAATCTAGAGTGAGTAACTAACAAAGAAAACTCAGACCATTATAGAAAGGAATTATATGGAAAAAGAAAAATCGCAATATCTTAAAGATAAAGAAGCTGGTAAATTAGAAAACTCTAGGTTCTTTAACAAAGATAATAAAGTCTTTACCGAAGACAACAAAACTAATGCAACAGAAGCTAAATTGTTTTATGAACAAGATAACTTCAAGTTATATCAAGGTTCAAACCTTGATGTCTTACCAACATTGCCCGACAATTCAGTAGATAGTATCGTAACTGACCCTCCATATGAATTAGGATTTATGGGTAAATCTTGAGATAGTTCAGGAATTGCTTATAATGTTGAGCTATGAAAACAATGTCTAAGAGTTCTAAAACCAGGTGGACATTTAATTGCTTTCAGTGGTTCAAGAACTTATCATAGAATGGCAGTTGCTATTGAAGACGCTGGATTTGAAATAAGAGATCAAATTATGTGAATTTATGGTTCAGGATTCCCGAAAGCAAGTGATGTAGCTAAACAAATTGATAAGCAAAATGGTTATCAAGGTAAAGTTGTAGGTAAAGCAAAAGGAGTTGGAAATACCAATACACTTTCAATGAGAAGTGGTGGTGGTAATGAAAATGAAAAACTTGCTACTGAATATGATGTCAAAGAACTGTCCCCAGAAGCCAAAAAATGAGATGGATGAAAATCTGCTCTTAAACCAGCTCATGAACCTATGGTTCTTGCAAGAAAACCATTAGAAAAGGGACTTACAATAGCCCAAAACATTCTTAAATGAGGTGTTGGAGCGTTAAACATTGATGAATCAAGGATAGAATCTGATGAAAAACCATTTGTAAGAAATGGTAATAAAAATATTAAAAAATATGAATCTAAAATTGATCAACAATGGGGAATGAAGGAAATTGATAGGGTCGGTTCTGAAAAAGGACGTTACCCAGCTAACGTTATCCACGATGGGTCAAGTGAGGTTATTTCTCATTTCCCTGACACTAAAAAAGGTGGTGCTATTCATAAAGATTATCAAATCAACAATAATATTTATGGAGATATGTCAATGATGACATCAAACCATACAGATGGATATGGTGATAGTGGTTCGGCTGCCCGTTTCTTCTATGGAGCAAAAGCACAAACTGATGATCGTGATCAAGGGCTTGATAATCAACCCCTTCAGAGAACTGCTTTCTCTGAAGGAGCAAGAGCTTCATTACAAGGTTATAAACTTAATGATAATGTTCCACCCGAAGTTATTAAGGAGATTAAATTATGGTTAGAAATGAACACAATACAAGAGGAAAGATAAATCCTAATGGTCATGGACATATAACTAACAAAGGACATCGTAGAATTTGAAATACAGATGAAAAAAGATTTGTTATGGAGCATAGATATATATGGGAAAAGCATTTTGGAGAAATACCAAAAGGAATGCAAATACACCATATTGATGAAAACAAACTCAACAACAACATCTCAAACTTAAAATTAGTTTCATCTTTAGAACACAAAAGAATACATTCAGGTTGTTATATTAAAAATAGCATCTGATACAAACCATGTAGAAGGTGTGGAAAACACTTAGAATTAGAAAATAATTACTACAAAAGAAAGATAGGAATATCTTCATGATGCAAAAAATGTAGCATTCAAAATGCTGTAGAAAACAAAAGGAGAAAAAATGAAAATAACAAAAGAGCAATATAACAATTTGCCAGAAAAATATAAAGCTTATTTTTCTAAAGGGGGTGATTTAGGTAGCGGTGAGTATGAAAAATCTCAAGAACTTGGTATTAACCAAATTAAAGAGAGAAAAAATATTCACCCTACTTAAGTGCTGTTAAACCAACCGATGTTATGAGATATCTTGTAAGAATGATTACACCTAAAAATGGAACTGTACTCGATATATTTATGGGTTCAGGTTCAACAGGTAAAGGTGCTATGGTAGAAAACATCATTAACAATAAAAACTACACAATAATTGGTATTGAACTCACAGAAGAGTATCTACCAATTGCTAGAGATAGAATCATTAAAGGTTCTATTGAATATGCAAACAACGAAAAATATGGAAAACCTAAAAAACAAAAGGTTGATCCAAAAGTAATGTCATTTGAAGATGACTTATTTGATTAAAAAGGAGAAATAATTATGAAATTATTCAAAACAAAAAATGGTCTTCAAGACCACACAAAAGTTGTTGTTTTCGAACCAAACGGGGATAAAACAACTCTAAAACAATATACTGCAAGAGGATACTTTGTTGATGTTCTTGACATCGAAGTTAAATCTAAGTTCGCAGTAGATAAAACAAGTTTCCTAAAAGCTATTGGAATCCTAAAAAACCCAACATTTGAAGAAACTAAAACAACTCTTATTTTAAAAGCTGATGACAAAGAAATCTCACTTGCAAAAGTTAAAGAAGAAACAGCTCTTAATATCAGAACAACTTCTATTGATGATGTTGAGTTCAAACCACTACCAGAAGGCTTTTTCAAGGCTATTAAAGAGGTTTCTAAATATACTGAACCAAACTCTAAAAACATTATCCTTACTGGTGTTAAAATCAATAAACAAGGTATTTCGGGAGGTTCAAATAGTAGAGCTTCATTAATTGAAATGCCAATGGAAATTGAAGAAATTGTATTGCCAATATCATCACTTGCTTCTATCGAAAAACTAACACATTTTGCCTTAGTTAATAGTGCTATTTGATTCTCAAATGAAGATAAAACACAAGTAACAAACCAAACTTTAATTGATGGTAATGCTCCAAAATTCGAGCGTTTATTTAAAATGAAAAAAGAAGGTTCAAAACTTATTGAATTTGAGTTCTCAGAACTTAAAGAAGCTATTACAAATGCCATAGCTTTTGACCCAACTTACATTACTCTTCAAGATAACTTATTAACATCTGATAAAGGTTATTCTCAAAAGATTACTTTAGACTTGAAAGGTTTAAAAGGATCGTTTGTTGCAAACAACTTTTTACTTGGTTTACTAGATGGTGAATTAAGAATATCTAAAGAACAAGAGAACTTTGTTATCATGTTCGAAAAAGACAATCAACAAACAATTACAACAGCTTATAGAGTTGCGGAATAATGGCTTCACAAGAGCAAATTATAGAATGAACTGATTGTTCTTCATCTGAACTAAAAAGGTTCTTAAAAGACCCAAAAGGTTATTCAAAAGATAATAAGGAAACAATCAAAGCAATCCTAAAAAGCAGAAAGGTAAAGGTAAAAAATGACTAAAAAAGAAATCTTAGAATTAGTTAAAAAATCTTTAGAAAGCGATTATATTATCTCTGGCTTAAAGGCAGGAGAAGATTCAGAAGTAGATATTGATAGATTCAATGAAGAAATCAATTCAAACTTAGGTATAACAAATTCAGTTAAAGTTTATATCGAGGAAACAAAATAAAATGAATCAAATTAATTTAGATCATTGATATTGAAGAATAGTATTAGTAGTTGCAATGCCATTCATTATAATTGGTTGAACATTGTTCGTTGTATATTCACTAACAATGATATTACCGCTTATCGAATGACTAATCTTCGGTAAAAAGAGCTTTACAATTAACTACTGAAATGAAGCTTTTGAATGAGATATTTGGCACGGAAGAGATTAATGAAAGTAGAAATCATAATGTTATTTGTATAGTGCTATACAGATTAAAGGTAACCCAAATGGGTTATTTTTATTTTGTAACTATGGTTGGTGGTAATAAAATTCATAATAACTATAATCTTATTGAAAGGAAGCTATATGTCAAAACAAGAGATATGAAAAATGGTTTGGTTATGAAAACGTATTAAACCAAGTAAAATAATTTCGCAAAATGAGATTGATTATTCTGTTAATTATTGAACTAAACAATTAAAAGCTTAAGGGCTTTTTTTATTTATAACCATGGTTGGTTGTAACATTTTTTCAAACTACTATAATTAATATGTAAGTTAAATGAATGACTTATAGAAAAGAGATTAATATGAAAAAACACAATGCTGAAGATATATATGTAGTTATAGAAGAAAAACCTATTAAAAACTCAACAAGCACTAATGCAAGGATAGCTTCTGAGTTTGGATACCAAGTTGGAAATGGTGCTGATTTACTAATGGAAGCACAAGAAACTAAATTACTTAACCCAAATAAATACTATTGATTAAAAGTTATTAAATTAAGCGAATGAGTGAACCCTTATGGAATTAAAGATATGTTAGGGAGAATAAACAATGGGAATTAAAACAACAAACAAAGACAACTATGAATTAGTAGTAGCCGGAACATTAAACGGGGAAACTTTATATGGAATTAAACACAAAACAAGAGCAAATACAAAATTGGAAAACGCTTTATTATTCAGTTCAAGACAACAATGAGAAACATTCTGTGAAAAAGGATATATGTATGAATAAATACTACAAACTAACTAAAACCAAAACTGGAATATCTATCACAATACACACCAAAAAGCCCGCCTCAGGACTTATATTCACCAACAAAGCACAATGTTTAACACAAGCAAGAAAACACCTATAATGGGTGCTTTTTTAATGCTCATTTGGAAATAATTTCATTTAGTCCTATAATGTAGTTACATTATCACTTAAAAATCTGAACGCCTTTTCCATCTCTAGTTTAGTACTTAAAACAATATTAAAGATTAAAGGAACTATATGAATAAGAAGATAAAGTACTTACTTGAATGCCTAAATAAAGCTGGGCACTCACTTGCATATCGAAAAGAAATGTTATTCAATGACTACTTCGGTTCAATGACTACAAAATACAACATTCACAACCAAGCTATGGTTAAAGTCAATGAAGGTGAAGAAGACGAATATGAAGTTCCAAAGATTATCCATATGCTCCAAATCAACAACGACGACAGACGGCACTACACAACTCTCCAAAGCAGATACGTTTCCTTTACAAGAGAAATAGACTTGCTGGTATTCCTTACCGAGCATTGTGATAGATTCAATGTTCATTATTAATCTTTAATATATATAAACATAATATATAAACTATATAACTTAATACAAAGAAAGAAATATATAAAGAAAGAAAGTAGAACATGTTTATATGCCCCAAAAACAACTCAAAACACTATCTAAAATTGACTGCTAAGATGAAGAACATAAACAACAACAAATGTTTAAATGACTGATTTAAGGTGGATTGATAGTAAGAGAGTTAAATAGTATTACATAAGTAATACTACATGCTAAAAGCCCAAAAAAGAAGCAATTGCTATTGGGTTCAATACAAAAGAAATAAGAACTTGGAGGTTCAGATGACAGATAAAAAGACACAGAAACCAAATCCCGAAAGAGATAGAAAGAAAGAAAGAAAAGGAACACCCATCATTGGTGGTGGAACAAAATACACACCAGAAGAATTAAGGGAGTTAGTTGCTCGGTTCATCAAGTTCGCTATGGATGACAAGAACAAGACAGCTTGTACAAGAGCAAACTTCATTATGTTTATCTTCAAAGAGTATGGTTACTTTATTGGAGAGCAAACATTGCTTAACTATCAAAAGAAACCAGAGTTTGATGGAATAGTCCAATCACTAACTCTAGCACAAAGGGCTCAATTAGAGAATAGATCACTCTATGCAGTTATGGGACAAGGTTCGGTTATGGCACTTATGCTTAAGAACGTTGGTTACCAAGACAAGATTGTTACAGAGGTTGTTGACGATACTCTATTTGAAGCTATTGACCCAACACGGGTTAACTTAAAACCTGATGAGGGAGTTAATGAGCAAGATATACCAATTGATATAAGTGGTGGTAAGTAATGGCTAGACAAAAACCAAACATTTATAACACACACCCAATTATGGAACAATTATATAAATCAACTCCAGATATTCCTTGATACAAACCTAAAGATAAATTAATTGTTAACAAGGATAAAAAAATAACTATTATCAAAATGGATGTTTAATGGCTAAGTTAGATTTATTCAAACTAACAGTTCCAGCTTATTACAACCTTGTAAGGATATTCATCAAAATACTTGGTGGTGATAAGAATGTTCCTAAGAGATACACAATAGGTGGTTCTCGTAAAGGTGGTAAGACAAGATGTATATTCATATTCTTTGGAATTCTATATGCTCTTGCACATCCTAATTCATTCATTGTCATAGTAACTGAGAAATCAGGAGCAAAAGAAGATGTTTGAAAAACCATGAACAACTTCATTGATAAGGTTGCTAAAGTTAGGGCAAAGGTTCGCTCATCTAAACAATCACCACATATGGAGTTTCAATTCCTTAATGGTTCAGCTATTTATGTTCGGTCATTAAGACAAGCGGATTCAAACACCATTGCTCTTAAAGGGTTGCCAAGACCCACTGACCTTAAAGACGCTATTCTAATTGAAGATGAATGTAATACTTGGCCTGAGAAATGATTTGGTATTGTGCGTGAAGCAATTGTTGCTGAAAACATAATTGACTTCAGATTATTCAATACTGATCATATCAAGCAGCCAATAGTTGCTTACTTGCAAGAACACTTACCCGAGAATGTTGATACTATGAAAACAATTGGTAATATGATTGACATTCATGAGGTTAATGGAGTGCTTGAATACTTTCAAAGAACAAACACACTTGTTACTTGACATGTATTACCAGAAGCTGTTAAACAACAAATTATAGCCGATGATAAAGCAAACCCAACTCGTGGAAGAGTAGCTAGATGAGGACTTAATGGTAGAGATGGTAAGCTACTTTACACATCACTTGCTAAAAGACATTTCATTAACTCAGATGAATTGCCAGATAAATATTCAAGGTTCAAGAGATTGCCTTATCAACTATTCAAATATTACAGAATAGGAATTGATGAGGGTCATTCAAGTGATAAGATGGTTATCTCAATGAAAGGTAAAACTTACTCAGGAAGACTTGTATGACTTGAAGGACATTCTTGAACACCACCTAAGAATGGTGATTTAGAAATTGCTTCTGTATCACTACAAATGGTTACATTGATTAAGACATGAGCTTCTATGTATCCAAATATGAAATACCAAGGAGTTCGGATAAGAACTGAATGAGCTGGTAATGGTATTGCAGTTAAGCAAACTATTGAAAGAGAGTTAGATAAAACAAATATCACTTACACATCTGACAATGCCAAGAAATCAACAGGAGCAAAAGCAGATAAAGGTGTTAAACCTAACAAATCAACACAACCACAATTGGAAGCAAGAGCAGCTATGAAGAACTACTTGCTTGGTTACAACCAATTACTATGATGAAATGCCCCAACTGAACTACAAGACGAGTATGAAGCTCGTGGAAGAGATGAAGAGGGACTTATCATTGATGGTGATGATCACTGAGGTGATGCTGAGGATTATTTAGAAATCCCAGAACACAAAGATATGATTGAGAACCAACCAAAAATGACATTCGCCGAAGAATTGGATGAATGCATACAAGAAAACAACCTGTAGGAGGGAAATATGTTTAAAGAAAAAGAAAGGTTTCTAGAAAACAAGTTATGACATAAAGGAGACGTTTATAAGCTTAAACAATTTTATAGAAACCAACAAGATTCACTACAAGAATCTAAAACAAAACAATTCTATGCATTAACAGATGATGTAGATAGAGTTATTCACAATGGCGTTGCAACAAACATCACTGAAACAATAGTAGATTTAATTGGTGTTGATTCAGCAACATTTATCATTAACGGACAAGAAGATAAAATGAGTAATGTCATTGATGACGCTTATATCGAACACAATCTATTAGACAAATTAGAGAAAGCAATCACTTATCTAACTTGAGGTAAAGAGGCGTATGCTAAATACTCTGTAATTGATGGGCAAGTGTCAGTATCAATTGTCAATACTCTAAATGCTAGAACAATTAAAGTTAATGGCAAAGTAATTGGGTATGAATTCATCATTGAAGAGAATGAAGAGAATACCGAAAGAACCATTGAGAGATATGGTAAAGGTTATATCTCAACAATCTATCAAGAATATGATTCAAAACAAGATATATGAGTTGATATTAAAAAATCAACACTTGTATTCGCAACAGATGAAATACTTGCAACACATGTTGAAATACCAAGAGATGCATATACACAATCAGTAACTATGTTCGACGCTATTGATGAAACTGAATCAAGAATGGTTGATGAAGCTCGTAAAGGTAAAATGGTTAGACTTATTGATGAGGGTCTTATTGCCACTGATGAGAATGGTAACAAACTTAAACAAGATACAACCGCATTACAAGACTTCATTAAACTTAAAGGACTTAAATCAGAAGATGGGAAACCACTTATTGAATTCCATATGGCAGATATTGACCCAGAGAAGAGATATATCAAGTCTAAGAAAGAAAACATTAAAACAGTTGTTGCTAATGCTGGACTTTCTTATCACACATATGAGGGAGGAGATGTTAAATCAGGTATATCAGCTGAATCACAAAGAGAACTTGAAAAAACATCAATTAGAACAAGAAAGAGATATATCCACAGACTTAAACCATTTATGGCAAAAGTTATGTCGCTTATTTTATTCTTGGAAAGAACATTAACAGACCCTATTAAACTAACAGAAGAAAATTCACAAGATGAAATTGCATTAATTGAAAACAATTGAGATGTATCAGTTACATTTGAAGACTACATTCAAAACTCATTGGATGCTAGAGTTAAAATCTGAGGATCACAAGAAGCACAATCAAACTTCCCAATTGAATACAGAATTGAAAAAACACTTGAAGGTGAAGTGTCAGAAGAAGAAGTGAATGAGTTAGTATCTAAAGTTCAAAATGAACAAGGTATCATTCCAACCACACTTGAACCAGGTGAAGAAGATTAAATAAAAGGAGAGTTCCATGTCAAAAAAGAGAACCAAAAAAACAAAACCAAGTGCTAAACAAGCACAAGCAAACATATTAGGAGATACAATCGGTAAGTTAGAAGCCGATAAACTCCAAGAGCATATTAGAGTGCTTAAATTCTCTAAAAAGGGTGCTAAAACTAAATATTGTATTTGTACCTGAGATATTGAAAACAAGGGTTGAAAACCACAAGCTTGTTTCGATTCAAGAAAAAGAGCAATGAAAGCATACACAAATGTTTCACTTGCAACTTACTACCAAGTAGGATTAACAAAAGATACTACAAAGGATGGTGAGTAATGATTGAAATCAGATGTAACAAAAGAAATGCCAAAGGTGGTAAATGTAAAAAACTTATTGGTAAAGTCAATACAAAAGATGTTCAATTTGAATTCAAATGTCCTTCTTGTCATAATATCTCAACATTCAAAGATGGAGAGGTTAAGTAATGAATGATCAATCATTCTTATTCAATAGAGCATATCAATCAATTAACACTTGAAAAGACTTTGAAGAAGGTGTATTCAAGGCACTTAAAGCTTCATTTAATTTTAAAGCTGAAACAATAGCACAATTCAAAAGACTTGCTAACACCAATAGAAAGCAATTCGTAAGAGATGTGGAAGAGTTGTTTGATAAACACCAAATCATCTTCAATGAGGCATTATCGTTCCATACAAGACGTGTTATAGCAGATACATTAACTGTAACCGATAGACTTGTTAGAGATATTGAAGACAAAGCTAAAACTTGAATAGCACCTGAAGTTAAACCGAATGGTGTTGTGGTTGATAAGAATGGTAAAAGAATTGCTAACACCGATAAAGCAATTAATGCTGACTTGGCTGTTGCAAGAAAATCAACTCTAGTGTTACTCAACAATAGATATTCATTTATCTCAAAGAGTATAGCCACAAATGTTTCTAAACTTGACAGTTCAGAGTTATCTTTTTCAGAGATTAGGAAAGCAATTAGATCAGAACTTGCCATTCAATCAAAGAATGGTGTTCCAACTATTGCTACAAAAGGCGGAAGACAACTCGACTTAGTCAATTATATGGAAACAAGTGTGAGAGCTAACTACAAGAACTTGTTTATTGATACACAGACAGATAGATACAATGAATATGACATTGATTTAATTATTACTGATGTATTGTTTGATTCATCTGCAATATGTGAGCCTTGACAAGGTGGTATATATGACTTTAACAACTCAGGTAAGACACAATACACCAATTTGGTTGTTGCACAAGAAGAAGGACATATGACACATATAAATTGTAGGCATATAATGTTCCCATACATTCACAATGTAACTACTAAACCTGAAAGTCCAAACAAGGAAGTTGTTGCTAAGAATAGGCGAGCTCGTCAAACACAAAGATATAACGAAAGACAAATACGTCAATGAAAAAGACGCAATGCCGTTAATCCCACTGACGATAACAAAGCTAAAGTATCTGAATGACAAGCTAGACAAAGGCAACATATGAATTCGAATCCACAAATAGCTAGACAATATGAAAGAGAACAAATATAAGGAGGAAATATGTCAGATTACACAATCTTAACTGAAGAAGAAAGAGAAAATATAAGAAACAATTTAGAAATGTTGTTAGTATTTATTATTTCTTCTAAAAAAATTAAAACAGCTGGTAAAAAAGCAGAAGCATTTATAAATATTCAAAGAAAATTAGGTGAAGATAAAAAAACCTTTAAAGAAAAAAAAGAATATTTAGTAGAAGAACAAAAGAAAATATTATAGTTTATAATTAAAGAGCAAAGGTTACTTCGGTAATCGTTGTACCAGATGGGGTGACACCCTGAAATACCAATAAGAACATTAGTCCTATTGTCACTAGGCACGGGTTGGTAGAAATAAGAATGGTTTGAGTCCATTGATCGGGTAGCATAGAGCTACTTTTTTTGTATAATACTTATGGAGAAGTTGTGCTCTCCAACCTTATTAAGAAATCAGTAAGCAATCAATTGGTCTTGGTTGTTTTTCTTTGCTGTTTTGTAAATGTTTTCAAAAGGTGTATAATGAAATTGCAGAGAACCTTGAGTTCCAGACAACATGTTGTTTGGGGCTTTTTTGTATTTTTTACAACTTGGTCCTCAAAATAACCCAAGACTTAAAAGTCGGTTAGTTGAGTTCGCCACTCACTAATGACGAGAACGGGAACTCTAAATACTCAGAAAGAGGTAAAAATGGCAGTAAAAAAATTAACTAGAGATGAGTATATCAAAACATTAGGATTCACTCCTACTGATGAACAAATCTCACAAATGCCTGAAACTTTTGAAATTAAAGTGGAAGACAAAGAACTATCTTGAGCAGAAGCACAAGAGAAATTCAAAAAAGAACTTGGATCTGTTAAAGCACAAGCTATTAAAGACAGATTTAAGGGTAAAACAGGTGATGATGACAAAGAATTTGACATTGAAGAAGTTAAAGCACAAGCTGCTAAGACTGCAACAATCGCTACAAAGATTTCATCATTTACATCTTCAAATAAAATTGAGGGTGATGACGCTTCTGACTTTGAAACATTAGTTAAATCTAAAATCAAAGCTGGAAAGTCAGTTGATGAAGCTATTGAAGCTGTTAAATCTAAATTCGTTTCAACTAAAGTTAAAAAAGTTCAGAAATTAACTGACTTTGGAACACCAGTCGTTGAAAATGATGGTCAACCTGTTGATGAAGTCGAGCGTCTATTAAAAATAGAAGCCGGAATTAAATAAATAAAATACAGGAGGTCATAAGACATGGCACAAGAAACAAGAAAAATATATTCTAATCTATTTCTAAAAATTGTAGAAAATGCATTAGTAACACTTGGTGAAAACCAAGCTTCAGGAGAAGCAACAGGAGTTGTATTCTTCAACACAAACTGAGAGGGTGAAGTATCAGCACAAGGTGCAACAACAGTTAATATTCCTGTTGAAGGTTCTGACCCAACAGTTAAAGATTATGTAATCGCAACAGGTATCGCACCAGAACTAGTTGATGGAAATAACTTACCAGTTGTAATTTCAGGGGACCATGCAGTTAATGAACTGTTAGATGGTTACCAAGTAGCAACAGTTCCTGCTAAAGTAGTTTCAAGAAGACTTGCTAGAGCAGCTAGAGCATTTGCTAAAAAAATTGATGCTGATGCTATCACAACACTTGAAGCAACAACAAATACAAATACTGTTACAGCTTCAACAAACAAAACAGCATATGCAAACATCCTATCTTCAGTGGAAAAAGGTATGGAAGCAGGAGTAACATTTTCAGCAATGATTGTTACACCAAAAATTTACACTCTTCTTAAAAGAGATCCAGAATTCACAAAACCATCAGATATGGGTATGAAACAAGCCAAAAATGGTTTAGTAGGATTTGTAGATGGTATTGCTATCGTGGTTGCAAATGGACTTGATGCTAAAACTGAAGCTATCTTAGTAGATCCAGAACACGCAACAAGAATTGTAGCTTGAAAAATCGACCCTAAACTAGTATCACTAGATGGTTCAGCAAACTACATCGGAGCATCTGCTATTAAAGGTAGACTAATCTTCAAACACCAAATCACTAACCCAGCTGGTGTTCTACTACAAAACGTAGCTTAATGGGTAAATAAGGAGAAAACATGGCTAAAGAATCTGAATTCGTAAAAATCACAATGGTTGATACAGTTAGAACAATCGAAGCGAAAAACCTTAAAAAGTTTGAGCTTAAAGGTTGAAAATTAGTTAAAGGTTCAGAGAAAGAAGCTGAAAAAGCTGAATCTAAACCTGAAACTAAAGAAGTTAAAAAAGACTTAGGTGTCTAATTAAAATGGTAGGGTAGTTATCTACCTTGCCATTTTTAATAGGAGGTCAATATGGCTTATGCTACATTAGATGAATTCAAATCAAGATATGGTGATGTCGCTTCAGATGGTGTTATTAACTTAGCATTAACTGAACAAGGCGAAAGAATTGACTACTATACTCTTGATAGGATTACTAACTTAGAAAATGGATTTATTGACTTATCTCCATTTAGACAAGCAAGAATTAAAACAGCTAACATTAAGGGTGCTTATCACCAAATTGTTGCTGAGGGTCTTGCAAACAACACAGATGACACTAATGGAAATGGAATAACATCATTCAAATTGGGTGATTTAAATATTTCTAAGGTTGTCATTGACAGGGTTACACTTGATGTTAAAAGTAATAACAAAATCATCTCAGAAATGGGCTCAGGAGCTTTTGAAGAACTATCTCGCTCAGGACTACTTTATAAAGGTATTCTTGAACAAGGTAAAGTTGATTTAGCTTATAGAGTGGATGAGAGTGTTTAATGAGATTGCCTAAAATACCAACATTTGTAATGACTTCCACAATATCAATATTTGGAAAAGTTAAAATAGATGTTGATGGTCAAAAGGTAGTATCAAACCCAGTCGATTATAAGTGTCGTAAAGAAGCTTATGATAGACAAAAATATAACAAGTTGGGTGATCAACCTGATTACTCATGAGTTGTATATTTAAATGATGATATTGATGTTACTACTGATAGTAATTGTCAGTTAGATGGACAAGACTTCATTATTAAAGACATTGACAAGCATTACAATCCTGATTCAACATTTAATCATATGAAACTTTACTTACTCTAATATGGCAAGATTTATACCAAATGAAGCTGGCATTAGAAAGTTTAAAGCAGACCAAGAAAAAGCATTAAATCTTGCAGCTGACATTATTGCTCAAAGAATAGACCCGCAAGTCCCATTTAGGACAGGGTTCTTATCACAAAGCGCGTTAAATGGTGGCAGAAGGATATCAACTTCTAAAGATACTAATGATGTCAAGTTCATTCAATATTCGGCTCCATATGCACTCAAAATGTATTATGGTGTTGGATATAACTTCTCAAAGAACTCTCACCCACAAGCACAAGCATTTTGGGGAAGAGAACTAATGACTAATAAGAGTGAAATTGAAAAGATATTCAAAGCTGCTTATAAACAAATAGGAGGAAAGTAATATGTATGATTTAAGACAAATTGTTGAGATTATGGAAACATTAGGTCTAGGTGTTGCTGGTGAAAATATCTTTACTGGTAGATTCGACACAAAAGACCCTAATAAGTTTATGCTAACTCAAGATGTGTCAGTGGCAGCAATGCCATTAACATATGGACAAGTATCTAAATATGAAAGAGGAACAGTTAAAGTTGTTTTCAATGGGACAAAATCCTATACTGAATCAGCTTCTAAATTAACTACTCTTTATAACTATTTTAGAGAAAACCCAAACATTAAAACACATGGGCTAATTCAAGTCCAGCCGGAGCAACCGGTACTCTTAGATAAGGAAAAAGACATATACAAATATGTTCTTCTAATAAACATTATCTATGATAAAGAATATGAATACAAATAGGAGGAAAACATGGTTTTTTCAAGTAACGAAATTGGTATTGCAATTAACACAGGAACAATAGCAACACCAGTATGAACACCACTCATTGAGTGTACAGGTATCGGTAAAACAACTGATGTCAATGTAGATGAAAGAGATACATATGGTGATCCTCATACAAAAAGAACAGCAACAGGTGGAATCAAACATGACTTCTCATTTGAAGCTAAACTAACACCAGGTGATACTGGGTCAGACTTCTTAAGAGATATTGTTTTTGGTGGAAATGTCAGAAAATACAATGACAATCAAATCCAATTAACATTCCCTCTTGCTGATGAAACAAACTCAACACCAAGAACAGAAACATACACTGGAGTTATTAAACCAACTGCAGATGGTGGGCAAGCTGCTCTTGATTTAGCGGTTCTTAACTTTGACTTTATGTCTTCAAAAGGCGTAGATGTTGTAGAAGAAACTGCTTAATAAAAGGGGAAACCCTTTTTAATGGTTATGAAATAGTTTTATTAATTTTGCTCCTTTCATTAATAGCAAGTGCAAGTCTTGCCATAGCCACCATATGTCGAAAGACACCAAAAAGGAGGTCATAATGTCAAATTATGATTTAAGCAAGTTTGTAGAAGAACAAACAAAGAAAAAAGGAATCATCAAGTTAGGCGAAAATCATAAGTATGAAATTAAAGCTAATGCTTGGTCATTCTTAAGAATACAATCTATTCAAGATAAATATAAAGGACAAGATGATGAAATTGGTAAAAAAATAGTAGAAATTTTTCTAGGAAAAAAAGCTTTAAATTTCATTGAAAAAAACGTTGATGTTGCAGGAAAACAGCAAATAATAGCAATCATAGTCTCTCATATTTTTGAAGTTAATTTTGATAAGGAGTCAAAAAAAAAGTAGATGGGTACAATGCCATTTGTAAAGAATGAAATATTATTGAATCATCATTTGCATTTGATTATGGTATTGTATTAAATAAAAGAACATTACAAAATATAGGGATAAACCAATTCTTAAATTTAATTAGTATGTTCAGTTCAAACTCGCCTTATGGTAAGCTAGAACAATTACTTGCAACCGATTCAAACAAGTTGTCGAGTGAGCAAGCTTCTCTAAAGATGAAATATCTTAAACAAAGAACAGAAGCAACAAGAAAACAAATAGATTGATCTAAAGGTCTATTTAATGGTTAGGGGATAATATGGCTAATACAGTTGGAACAGTTGAATATGAAGTTAAAGTTGACAATAAAACAATGACATCAAGTCTTGCAAGTGCTGGAAAGAAAATAACTTCATGAGGTAATAAAATAGGTAATGTAGTTTCTGGGCTACTTGGATTTGCTATGTTTTCAAGTGCCAAGAAAGGTTGAGAGGACCTACAAAGTTCTCTTAGACAAGTTAATGCTCTAGAACAAGGTAAAGCGAACATAGAAGCTCTTACAGATGAAGCAAATAAGATGGCGGAAACATTTGGTAATGACGCTTCTGAATCAGTTAATGCATTCTATCAAGCGGTTTCAGCTGGTTTCTCAGATGACGCTTCATTAAAACTTACAACTATTGCTAACAAACTTGCTGCTGCTGCCACTGCTGCTGGTGAAATGACCGATGCCAAAGGTGCGATTAATGCTCTTACAACAGTTATGAATGCTTATGGTTTATCAGCAGACCAAGCTGGTAGTGCATCTGATGCCTTAGTTAATACAGTTAATTTTGGTAAGACATCTATCAATGAGTTAGCAGCTTCTATTGCTCAGGTTGCTCCAGTAGCTTCAGCAATGGGATTATCTCTTGAAGATACATTACAACCTATTGCAGCTCTTACACAAGGTGGTTCTTCAACCGCACAAGCTGTAACTGGAATTAAAGCACTTATCAATGAAATGGCTTCTTCTTCAACCGATGCAGGACAAGCATTGCAAGATAATTTAGGAATGGGTTTAGCCGAAGCATTAGAACAAGGAATGTCATTAACTGATGTTCTTCAAAATGGACTATTGCCAAGTGTTGATGGAAATTCACAAGGTTTCATTAACTTATTCTCAAACATTAGGGCTGCAACAGCTGCTATGGGACTTGCTAATAATGACTTTGCTCTTGCTTCAAAAGTGTCCGATGGATTCGCTAAATCTCTTAATTCAACTGATAAAGCAACACAAGCTTATACATCAAGTTCATTAACAAGATTCCATGCTGGACTTAATAAGGTTAAAGATACTATTGTTGGAATGATCGATAGTGTTGGTGGTCTAGGTAATGCTATTACTATTCTTGCTTCTATATTTGCTGCTTTCAAAGTCGCTTCATTTATCGCTAAGATTTGAGAAGCAGTTGCTGCTAACTCTGCTCTTGCCGTTGCTAAAACAGCTGCACAAACTGGTGTTGGTTCTATTGCTGCAGTTCCTGCTACTGTTGCTGCTATTGGAGCTGGTATTGCTGCTGTTGGTGCTATTGGTGGAGCAATTACTGCTGGAATTGCTTTCTCTGGTGGTTCAAGTTCATCAAGTGGTGGTGGTTCTACCCCAAATACAAGTGGAACATCTGCTGTTGGTACAACATCTATCGTTGTTAATGTTACTCCTGATGGAACTGGAGTTTCAAGTAATGCACCAGGAACACAAGTTCAAACAAACTATGGAGGATCATAATGAGATTAAAAGATATAGACTTTAACCAACCTCCTAAACTACTTATCAATGGTGTTGAATATGAGTCAGACCACACATTAACAGGTTCTCAAAAAGCCTTTAATAAAGGTTCAGTGTCATACAAAAATGTTATTCCCAAAGGTTTAAATGGTAATGAGTTATTAGATACATTCACACTCT
>PEAW01040130.1_pt1 | contig 26536 bp, 18 predicted proteins | sample 1430331 | NCBI WGS metagenome assembly PEAW01 (sample SAMN07709108, study PRJNA374926) | Mollusc metagenome, whole genome shotgun sequencing project. | isolation source: combination of 3 Haliotis diversicolor samples: VC2003, Pt131, and Pt118... | host: Haliotis diversicolor | place... | reverse complement strand
AGAAATACCTCGATCGCTATGAGGAGATCCCATTTAGTCATAAAAAAAATATTATAGCTGGCTACAAACATATTTTTTGTAATGAGTTAGGATTGCATGGCAGATTTCTAGGAAATCGTCGCAGATTTTCCCGATTTTTTCGTACAGGAACGGAAAGCGTCGCCCATATGGTTGATGATATTTTTAATTTTTTAACCTACAGTTGACATATTATTAAAATATGCCAATATGTTAAAAGTTAATAGTACTAAAACACCATGACCGCTAGTGAATTAGGTGAAGAAAACACCGAAAAAAACGAAGATTCAGCTTACAAAGAAATCAGTGCTAAAATCAATGCAATCAAGGAAAAGCTTGAAGACAATGATGCTAAAGCAAGGCAAGAAACCACTGCTCCAGCAGCCCAAAATACAGATATCTTGGCAAAACTAGAGCAGCATTTTGTTGCTATTGATGAAAAATTAGCAGAAATTAACAAAAAGCAATCTGCTTACGATGTCGGTTCTGCACAAGTCTCTGCTGCAGAGGCCAAAGAAAAGATTGATTTAAGCAAAATGTCAACAGCAGAACGCGTTAAATATTTTTTTGAACAATATTCAAGGGAGGGACAACAATAATGGTTGGTAGCGTCTATATACCGGATACTCATCCGATCGATACTTGCAATAAGGTGGCATGCGACACATTCAGGTCAGGTGATTATTTTCTTGTTAATAGGGTAATGGAAAATTCTCCATTGCTTAAGGCAGTTACAGTTAATGTGGTTACTGACAATACACTGAAGTCAGCTAGTATTGGTGCAGTCGAATTCAGAGATGTTAGTGTAAAGGAATCATCATACAGGCCTCAACCTGTTGCTGCTGTAGGAAGACAAGCACTACTTAGAGAACTAGATCTCTCTGTAGAGATGCAAGAATCACATTTAATTAATAGTGATTTGTTAAATCTCAACAACCTAATAACAACCATGAACAGGCTAACATCTAGAATCAAAGCATCGTTTTATAGGAATGTTGATCGTATAATTTACGAGGCTATGGAAGCTTCTTTTTCCGAGGTCTCAGCCGCCAGTGGCTCATTTGAAACACGAACAGCCACAGATGATGACATCCCCGTGGTTGATGCCTCTGCTGGGTTTACTTTTGCCACACTTAGTGAGATTACTGTTCAGCTCAATAAAATGGACTATAAAGGATCCGGCCAAATGATTCTGCTTCCATTAGAAGCATTTTGTCAGTTAAGGGACTCTGCCAAAACATTTCCCGGTATGGCAGTACAGTTACATGAAGTCAGCTCTCCTGTGCCATATGGTGGACTTGGATTTAAGTTTAATGATGTGATGTTTTACACACCATTTGGACAGCCATCATACTTCCGTGCCCGTGATTACAATGGGTCCAACTATACTATTGGTTACGCCTTTGCTCCAGAAGAAAGTATTGATTTTGGTTACAGATCGCACAAACCATTTTTTGCCCCTCCCGGATCCAGTCCAATACTAAATCCATCCATGGTTGAGATTCGTGCTGGGCCATTGTCATATGATAGAAAGAATGGTATTTTCCTTGCAGCAAGTACCTACTTGAGTGCATTGAGAATTCCAAATCCAGTGGTAGTGAAGATATTGTTCAACAGTTCATTTGCCTCACCAGCCTCATCTTCACCAGCTCCACCTCCACCAGCACCACCTTCACCTAAACCAGCAAGGAGTAGATAATGACAGATTTCACCGTAAGCAATGAAAATCAAATTGAAAATGTTAGATCATCAGTCAGTAGTGCAGCTGTTACCATTGCTGCTGGTGCAGATATTAATGCTGCACCAATTCCATTGTTTTCATCGCTAACAAACAATACAAAACTAATAAGATTGCAAATGATGTCTAGTGCCGTAGTAGCAGGAGCAACAAAGTTTACTTTGGAGCTGCACATTGGTAATCCAGATTCCTGTACAGCAAAAATACTAGACAATATTTTAGCAGCTGACGGTGCCTTTCCCGCAGCAGCACACAAAGTGGAGACTTTAGAATTTGGGGCTAACTGGAATGTTGCACTTGGTTATGTCCTTGATCAATATGCTGAAAAACAAGATTCTGATGGCTATACATTGGTGTTAAGAGCAGATGCTGCTGTGACTAATCAAGTGGTGCTAAAGTTCTTTTTTGAGTCTATGACTGGTCACTACTACAGAATTCCCGGTACGCCCAAAGCCTCTTTTGGTACTACTTATACCAAAGCCAGCTAGTGGTTCATCTCTTATCTGTAGGCTCTGGGCTAGGTAAAGCAGCAATCTGCAAATATGCAGAGCTGCAAATTGGGCAATCAGGTGTGATTCGCACTAGGCCTAATGATTCTAGTCCTGAGGCAACTACTTGCGAAATGTTCTTCCCTATAGTAAGAGATATTGCCATTGATTCATTTCAATGGTCTTTTGTGCCTTATTTGCTGTTTTATAGCAATGCACGAGAGTTTGACAAATACCGTCAGGCAGGATCGATAACATATTATGATGTTAAAGATGAGGACTACCAGAGGTTGAAAATGAGGAGCATTCCCTATTGCGGTGGTAGATTTTTACTGGGATCAGAAGAGGAAACTAAACTATTTCCATCATACTTTACTAATGTGTTAATTTTTGGCTTGGCTAGTAGGCTAGCATCATCTCAAGGAAGCTTCACTACCTCAAGATTTATGGACACCAAATATAAAGAGGCCTTAGCCGAAGCTAGGGTTATTGATGCAGATGATCCATGTGATATTGATGATTGCTACTGGCGGCCCTACCCTCATAAAAATAATCGTGGTTATTGCCGTGACAGAATATGTTAACCAGCTAGGAGATCTCCGACAGTCAACTATTTCTGCTCGTGTGATGGGTTCCCGGGTGGGAACAAATGGTTTTCTCGGAATGCTAAAGTCGCTGGATGTACTGCATCAAGGCACCTCTATCACCATGAGACCGCCAATGAAATTCATTAGCAGAGCCACAAGAAATGAAGCGGGATTTTTCATTCCTATTGCCACACCCAAACAAGCAGAAAAAACATTAATCGCTATTAACCAGACGCAAGGCATTCAGATTGTTAGCGGTAGCACTGTTGCTACAGGAGCAGATGAATTTAGCATTGTTTCTGTGAACAAAGACCTATCAGTGACACTAGATAAAGCACTTCCAGCTGTTTCTGATTCCACAGGAATAATTGTGGCATTTTATGGTAAGCAGCAATTAGAGTTATTCACATATCAACCAACAGCTGTAGCAAACACCTACAACATCAATGCTTTGATTGGAACTGAGCCAGATTATATTAACAAATTTTGGACTTTTAAATTAGCCACAATCACAGTTATCCCCACTTTTGTGCAAAAACCTGTGGACTATGTGTTGACAGAGAAACTGAACTACTTCTTCACAGGCAGTGCTGGCAAGGCCTACAGCATTAGCGATGCTGGCGTTTTTGCTGAACTGGCCATAGTATATCAGGCTGAAGTAGCGACAACCTACCGAAACTTCCTTGTTTTAGGGGCGACAGAAAACAATAAACTGGTACTAAGATTTTCTCGGCAAGAAACATTTACTATTGACAATAGCACACCAAGGCAGATACTTGCAGATGGCTATGGCTCTAGATTTTTCTGGATGAAAAGTTCTTCTAAAGGGCTGTTTTTTGCTACTGATTCTGGTGTTTTTCTCGCTGAGTTCAACAACAGTGCTTCCTTGACCACTATCACTAACATTATTATTTACGACGAGCGAACATCGATACCAGTGAGGCCGTTTCGTTTTAATGGTTATTTATTTTTTGCTGGCTCGGATGCGGATAACATTCTTTACACCTGGTATGAATTCTATAGCTCTGATTTGTCGGTGAAGACCTTGAATACTAAGACTGGCATTTTATCTGGGGAAGTTATTACCAAGATGGATTTAGTCTATTTTCATGCTAATCCTGTGGCACTTGTTTTAACAAAATCAGGCAAACTTTTCACTGTGCATCTGGGCATGGAGCGGGAAAATGTTCTTCTCTCTAGTTATTCGCAGTGGCTAGTTAATTATAGTGTTGATGATTTTATTATTTACAGGAATGAATTTGCTGCTGATGAGGTGATTTTTTCGCTTAATATCAATGGCTATAGCGTTTTTACCAGTATTAAAGCAATGAATGAGCCTCAATTTGAGCTTGACAATCAGCAGCCTTTCCTTGACTTTTATATGGTTTACAATATTGGTAACACTTTCCATGACAAAACAACGCTGCACTGCAATTTTAACAACAATAGTGGTGAAATATTGGCAGATACTGATTTCTTTCGTGCTGATATGGTTGGTGCTGTAATTAAAAATGATTTCTGTAACTTAATGATTCAAAATGTCGAGTCAGCTCGCAGGGCATTGGCAACTAGATTAGCGTTAACAGGCAGTAGGACTGCTAATAACTTTGTTTTAGCTGCTGACGATTATGCCTTAGCATCTAGCACAGTTCAAGGCTTGAATCATCTGCAGATACTCAAGAATCCCATTGCAGTAGTTAATAAACAGACATATGCACTGAATGCTAGTGGTGTTCGTGGTGAATTTTCACTAGGGACCTTAGCAGATGTTGCAATTTGCGGTTTTTCCTATAGGATGGAGATAGTAACAATTCCGCCATGTACAGAACTAAACAGTTTAGATGTTTCATATAACATCTCTGTTCGAATTCAGCACATTGGCTACCAACTACCTGATCTTTCAGTTAGTGATGGCAATGTTGTCGCTAGTGAAGGAATTGAGACCAAGCCTGCAAATCTTAATCTTAGGTATGATGATGGAGAGATTTTTATTAAAATTTTTGATGCTGCTGTGCCAACCAGTCGAACTAGTGGTCCGCTTGTTCGAATCAGTGCAAGGAGCCCTTACCCGCCGTACATTAGTGCAATCGCCATTGGTTTCAACAAGGAAGAGGGTTAAAAAATGACTATCGTCGCGACAACACCACCTAGAAATGAGATTAAAGGAGATGGCAATAGCATCTATACCTTTACCTTTAAGGCTTTTGTTCAGAAACCATCTGCAGGTGGGTCTTCTGATATTTATTCGGTACGGGTTTTCCTCAGAGATGGCCTCACAGGTGATCCAATTATTCAAATTCAGAACACTGACTACACAGTTAAAAACCTACAGGCTGAGACTGGACAGATTGAATTCATTAATAAGACAATCCCAGCAACACAGTATGTAATCATCGAGTCAGAACTACCGTATACCCAAGAGATAGATTTTCCAACTAACGCGGCAGTAGCACCAACAAATGTACAGAGTGCTGTGGATAGACTAGCAATGGCTATTAAGCAGTTAGAGGATCTGGTATCAACTAAGCTTGGTTTTCCTTACCCGCCTGCAATTACTGATCTGCAGATCAATGTTGATCACAATATTGTCAAAGATGCCCCAGTATTTTTTGAGCAAAACCCTAGCAAACCAACTGAATTTACGTTAAAAGCTGGTGATTTTACTATTGCTGAGCTGAAAGTTTTAAAAGATGATATTGATGCTGCTAAAGTGGCTGCAGAAGCTGCTAAAGTAGCTGCAGAGCAATCTGCAACTAATGCTGCATCGTCTGCTCAACAAGCGGCCAATGCTGCTGCTCAAACAGCCACTAACGCTGCCCAAGTTGCACAATCATTGATTGATATATCCAAAGTTGTTGCTGATGGAAAGGCAGATATTCTGCAGCTTGTCTCTGATGGAACCACATCACTTAGTAAAATTATTACAGATGGTACGGCTTCATTGAATAAAATAGTTTCTGATGCTACTGTTGTCATTGATACAAAAGTAACAGAGGCAAAAGATGCTGCAACAGATGCACAAACATCAGCTGGAGTGGCCAAAACTGAGGCGGACAGAGCCGAAGCGGCTGCTAATGCTTTACCAGATTATGAAGTTGGCTCTGCTGGCGATGTGTTTATTACTGCTGGTGCTGGCACTCCTCCAGTTCGGCAAAAATACATCTCGGGAACAGATTTTTCTAAACTTAATATTGGAGAATTTTTCACAGGAGATGGAGCTGGAAGTGCTGAAAAACAGACCCTCATACCTCTTAGAAACCAAGATATTGCTACCACCAACACAGTAGTCAAGTTTTTTAATGATAATTCTGGAAAGTATCTGCTTGCTTCTAGTTTTGGGGCTGTCTCTAGCCGTGATGTTATTGCTGTTGATTCTACTGCTGAGGGTGGATTAGATCAGAAGCAGGTTAATGAGTTGTTCAACACAAGGTTGAATGCATTAGCACCAACTGGCGAGGCCTACCCATGGGGTAAGAGTGAGACAATTGCTGATTTTATTGTTAGTCAGGATGGTTATCTAATATCTACGGTGGATGATTTTACTGTTTTACCTGACTCAACTAAAGTGCCAACCGTTGCTAATGAGACCGTGGGAAACAGATCTCAGTACACAACTGATGGCAACTATACTATTGCATCTCATATTAATGGTAAGGATTTTTTTGAAAATGATTTTTCTGCTTTGTTGTGTTTGTTTATTGATCCTAATGTTAGCACTGGTGACGCGACTATAGTTGCTAATAGCCAATTTTCTATCCGAAAAGTTGGGACAGATATTGTTTATACTGTTGGCAGCGATACTTGGTCGATAGGGTATACCGCCAACACATGGGTATATTACTTACTAGCATCTGATGGGATTGGCACTGTGTCCAATCTCACTGGTGATTATGTTGGTGGGGCTTTGACCATAACTGACAAAGGAGATCAAAGCTTGACCAATCTAGTGACATCAGAGGATTTCAGTCTCACTTTAGAGGATGGCATTAGGATGTCTCGACTGGTCATGATTGACAAGAGAGTTGTGCAAACTGATTTTGAAAAGTTCCTTCGTTTTGTTTTTAATGTTCCTAATGCAGCTTCAGGAGTGCTGCCACCAGCTGTTTCTAATAATGGTTTTGGTCTTGTTACGGACTCCAGCCAATATACCCAAAAACCAGTTGTCTACAGTAAATCATTTCCTAATGACTGGACAATTGACTGGGGGGTGGATACTTCTTCACCCGGCCTGTTAGACAAAAAAGCAGTTGTTTTTAAGGCAGATGTTCCCAACAAAACACTAACAGTTGAGCCCGGTGATTCTGGTTCAGGGATTAAAAACTTCCCCCTTGATTTCATTACCAATCCCCCTGCTGGAGCCACTTTTGTTTCAAACATTGATGGCACAGCTATGGCTGATGGGACTAAGTTTAATTTAACTGTCACGAAAAATGGTACGGTCTTTACATTTGATATTGAAGAGGAAAAAATGATCAGAAAAGTATTAACTAGCCAGCTGCCTACAATACCAGCAGCTGCACCGGTGAAAGTTGCGGACATTGATGATAAGGTGGTCACTCGTAGCATTGAATTTATTTCTGACAATAATGATGTTGGTGCTATTAGAATAGGATCTTTGGCAGATCTGACTGCTGATCGCACCAGTGGAGTTTTGCTTGAAGAGGGTATTTTGTTATCTTTTGACCAGAACCAAGAGCTTTACGCAATCAGCAGCTCAGCAACCACTGATGTTGATGGTGATTTGGTGCTTATTGAAGAGACTCTAGAATAGTATGACTAAAGCACTGTCAACAGCTATGGCATACAATGTTAATGGTCTAGTGTTTTTGCTTGACGATGGATCAGTTATCAGGATGAATGATGGTGTGTATGAGATAATTCAGTTAAAACAAGATATTATTGATGCCATTAATGAACCAGATGAATTAGCTATGAGGTTTGATATTGCGGAGCTGCAGGATGAGCTTAACCATGATGCTGCAATTTTTCAACTTAGTCAGGATGTGAAAAAATGTTTTCCAATTAAGCAGGAGGGAAAAAATGGTTGAATTTTCTAAAATTAAATCTGATTTAGGTTCGGTCGCCTATATTGAGGACAGTGCTGATCTAAATAAAGTTCCATTAAGTGCTGTTGATGCTGGTGGGTTTTTTTACTGGAAAGCTGCTAATAACATGACTCCAGAGCTATCTAGTGCCGATATTGGCAAAGCATATGGGATCACAACTGTTGATGCATCAGGGGCTGTGACATTTGGTGGCGTGGATGCATTCCTATTAGATGATGCCACTGCTTCAATCATTAACCAAGCCGGAATTATCGAGCCTCCTACATTATCAATCACTGGAACCAATACTATTAATGTTGGTCCATTTAAAGCTGTGTTTTTTGATCAACCAGCTGGAGCTGTCGGCAATGTTAGGAGAGTTGTTGATAGTCCAGTGCAACAGACAATTACTATTAACGCTGTTGGATCTAGTAACCAAGATGTCACATATTTAAAATTTCTTCCTAGTGGTTCTTTTGCCCAAGAAACAGACGATCCTACTGCTGACCGGATCATTGAAGACAATTACATCGTCAGAATACTACACCCAAATGGAGGAAAAATTGTTGGATTATCGCCAGTATCTACTGTATATTCGAATCCACAGCAAAATCTTCAGCAGTATTCTAGTAGGATTGGTATTGATGGCAACGATATTTTATTTTCCATATCTAATAATTCTCTGCGTCAAACTGGTGCTAACGCTCGCATTTTTGGCTACAATATCGCTGATGGTTCTGGGACTGGTAATCGTTCTCTGCGTACTATTGCTGTAGAGGATATCACGGCAGATTACTACAGTTTTGATAGTACGGAGCAGACTACGTTTTCCGATTTAAGAAGAACATACAAGCTGGATGATCCAGCAGCTGGGACGTCTTCAGCATTAGCTAATTTTGGTATCATTGCAGTTTACATTTTAGCAAGTGGTAGTTATTATTATCTGGCACCCCAGAAGAATTATTCAACGGCTGCTTTAGCGAGAAGCGATTTGTTGTTTTATTTGACTGGCACTGTTGTTCCAGATTTTTTATCATCCAGCTTTGCAGCTTTGCTTGGAGCAATAGTGGTGCCAGCTACTGTCACCGATGCTAACATCTCAACTGTCCTAACGACCACCATTTCTAACATATCTCTAGCATCGTCTGGCGGTGGTGTTCAAACCCTGACCATTGATCCATCTACTGGAACCAACGATGATGTAGTTGGTACTAATGGCACCAATTTCATTTTAAAAAAAGAAAATGCTTTTAATGTTACTGGCGGCAATGAAGGTGATGTCTTGGTGAAAAGAGGAACCAGCTTTGCAGTTGAGCCTATTGCCAATCAGGGTGTTCCTAGATTTAATTTGGGAACTGATCGGGGTGGATTTGTTAAACTTGATGTTTCTAATGGTGCTATTGTTAGCTCTAATGGTGATATAGCTAGTGATTTTTCATCTGCCATCATTAGGCAGGTTAATGATGCATATTACATCTCATTAATTTCAATATCCACAACCAAAATACCAGTATGGATTTCATCATATGTGCTGAATACTGATGGCAACATGATGCCAGTGACTCCAACTGCTGACATTAGTATTGATTTCATTGTGCCTGTTGTCTTAACACCTGCTCAGCCAGAATTTCTGTTAAGATATATACTAGTTAATAAAAGCTAACCCTACCTTTTGTAAAACCTGTATATACAATATCCATTTAAAATATTAGCTTTAAGAAAATCCATGCTTACATTGTTTCCTTGGATGTTGATTGAGCTATGCTCTAGCTCATTAACGCTGTAGTTCCTAGCAATGGTGAATGTGCTGGCTGCTGCTATTTTAGATGCAGTGGATGGCTGAATACCTCTAAGATCGCTGGTGAAAACAGCATTATTACTGCCGTTGTCATAGGAATAGACCCCATAAAAGTGATTGAACAATGGTTCATCTAATGGTATTTGCTGACTGTTTTTCTTCTGGGCTTTTAGTATTATTTTTTGAAAAAAATTAGTAATTGTGTAAGGTTGACTAGAGGAGATGTTCTGATATTTGAAAAAGAACTCCACCTCTAATACATACTGTGCATTTTTAGTTCCTAGGTGGGGATCCAAAGACTGCTTGAAATAGAACACTGGTGAGGCGTAATCTGTTGCGAAACCAACGTATCTGTTAGTCACCTCTAATGATCCTCTGCTGGGCAAACCACTTAAGAAGCTATAGTATGTAGTTTTTGTTTTGTCTAGTGATGGGATGTTAGTCTCAACAATGTTTCCCAATCCACCGCCATTCCTAGGGTCTGTTATTGGAATTTTGCCGCTCACTGCATAGTAATAATCACCACTAGCTACTGCACCAGAAAAATGTCTAGTGAACAAAAGTCCATTATTAGTTGCAATCACTCCATCTGAATCACTTGGAAGTTGATTAATGCTTTGTCTCCATTCATATTGTCCGTTTCTAATGCCTAATACAGCAGTGTTTGGATCACCAGTTAGCTCATCCGCCCTTGGAAGAAGAATCGTTGCTCTATTGGCCACCCCAGCTCGTTTTCGTGCAAGTGGATGGATTTCAATATCAGTTAATGCTGTAATATTACCAGCAACAATTAACGCTGCTACTGGAGCAAAGCCATTAATAAGTTTGGGGAAAGTGCTGTTAGCAAAGCCCAACAAAACATCTGAGAAGGTGGGTTTAGTTGTGTATGTTATTTGTGGTAGCACTAGTGAGAACACATCACCAGGTCCAACATTGGCAAAAACATACCATATAACATAAGCAGAGCCGCTGATGGCTTGTTCTGAGCCGCTTACAGGTTTAAAAAACTTAAAATCGTCAACTGTTAACGTACTAAGCTCTCTCAAATAAGAACTATCATCAAAGATATCAAGTGCCACACCTTCTTTTTTAGGTAAAACAAATGATCTTCCTAGGCCGGTTAAGACACCACCAAATGAATTAAACTTATCTGCACCGAAAGAAAAGCCAAATCCATTAGAAACCAAGCCAATTTCTTGCGTGACAAGGTCAAAGTTGGCTCTGCCTTGATCTAAATTTTGGCCGCCATAAAGCAAATGCTTGAGACTAGAGCCGTCCGCAATTAATGCTGTGATTAGTATTTGTTGTGCTGTGGGGGGAGTTGTAGATATTGAGGCTGTAGCATTATCATCCAATACAATATATAATAATTCATTAGTATTTGTTGATGGGATAGATAGTGCAGTGCCAGCAAAGTCAACTATTTTCCCATTAACGCGGGCTTTTCCTAAGGAAAGTTCAATTTCTGTGATGGTCATTGTTTTGGTTGGCACTATTCCAGAGATGATCCCATTACTGGCAAGACTTTGAACCCCATCATCGTTAGCCACAGTTGGTGCTAAATCAACTTGTCCATTATTATTGTAAAGCACATCACCAGCCGATCCTGTGATTTGGGCAGTTGCTGGTGCTGGAGCAACTGTGTAAAAAGTACTGCTGACTGTCATTAGGGTTTGGTCTAATGCGGTTGGTTGTGGTATTTTGGTGCTGTATGACATTATTGATTAACAATTAATTGTTTCCTTCATACTAATTGTTTAGTATATGGTATTCCAGTTAAATATTTTCAGCATGCATTCTAGATATTACAGACGAAACTACATGCATTACCCCCGAGAATCATTCCAATTGAAATTCTTATAGGGATTGTTATCGATGAAACTTTGCTGAACATCCTTAAACGAAGTGGCTCTGGATCTAATTAACTGTTCCGAACTAAACAACATTTTATGTTCAACTAGGTGTTCGTCAAAAGCCGAAATAGTGTCAGCCAATGTCTTAAACCAAGCATCGCTGTACTGCAGTTTGCACGCCATCCATAGGCGGCATGACTTAATATCGTAGTTCTTCACAGTTATTATGTTGACATACATTGGGAGTTTGAGGCAGCAGTCGCTCCGCAGATCATCTAACATGCTTGCCTCTGTCTCTGGTTGATATTCATTGTCATGGTGTAGCTCAGGATTCTTTGTTGAATTCAGTATTTCATAATATGGATAAAGAAAATCACAGAAAGAAGATGGGCTGCTGGTTAAAATTCTTATTCTTTTTGGGGTGAAGTCAATGGTGTTGTATTGATTGGTGTATTTGCTGCTTTTGGCGAATTGGAGTTTGTCCCTCTCTCGCTGATACATTGCGTGCATCCTTGTCACGAATCTGTTCATTTTTTTTCCAAATCTTTGAATTGACATAAGATATTTGATCAGTAATTTTCTTTTAACTAGATATTCCATTTTGGTGTGTTTTTTTTAGTATATTTTCCACTGAAACATGTTATTTTTCCTTGGTCAAGGTTTTTTTTACTTTTTTTTAAGTTGGTGCTAGCATGAAAAAAAAGAGTGTTAAACATGACAAGACATCCCGAATTCACAGCCGAAAACCAAGTTGTTAAGTTGACATCTGTGGATGTTCATTTCACTACAGAAACGAACAAATTTTTAAACCCATACAGTGCTGATTTGGCTACTGGTGATCTCCTGACAACTGATCTTGATTTTGTCAAAGTACTAGATTCATCTATTGAAGAGCTGAAATCATTGTCAGCTGATGGTATTCTTAGTGGTTTGGGCGTGACTTTAGCCACTGGCCTAGAAGTTATAGTATCTGCTGGTGCTATTTGGTCTAGAGATCACGGCACTAAGGATATTGCTGGATCCACTATTACCATTACCCCAGCTGAGCAAGATAGTGAATTTCTTAGTACTATAGTTGTTGACAAATCAACTGGAGCTATATCTGCTAAGAAGTTTGGACAACCAACAGTTAATGAAATATTAATTTGTGATGTTAAGGCAGATCCTGATCCAAAGTTTGTCAATAATGATTTTCCTAACAGTAGTGTGCAATCACTTTACACCAATAGAAGATCCGTTCTGACCAGTGTTTTGGCTAAGGTTGAGCCACTCATAGAAACTGTTGGCTATTGGTACAATGGCATATCGCTTAAAAAGAACAATTCCAGTGGTTTTGCAACTGATGGTGGCGATCTTTATTATGGTGTGAAAAAGATTCTGGACATTGCTGCTCATGGCACTTTGGATATATCCATCTACAACCATAATGGTTTTCAGGAAGTTAAGAGTAGTTTTGATTTGGCGTTTTTGCAACAGGTGTGGACAGCCGGAGATCAGGCTCCTAGTAGTATTGCAAAAGACAGCCAAGTGTTTTGGTATGTGTATCTGCTATCTAACGGCACTTTTGCTATGATCTATCCACAAGAAGAAGGATCAAACAAGGATTTAGATAACAGGGTCCTTGATGCTAACATTTTAATTAGAGAGCAAAACACCATTCTCCCTAGTGGAGCAGATCGGTTTAGCACTATTGTGGGTGTGTTAGTGGTTGATGAGAAAGATAATGATTTTGACAGTTTAAAGCTTTTTCAATTGCGATCTGGATTAAGCAGGGGTGGTGGTACTGCTGTGATTCCTGATGCTCCTGTGGTAATTCCTGTGCCCACTGCTACTAATGCTAGTGAAGATGTGTTAGTAGATAGTGCCAAACATTTGAGCACTGAGCCAGGTTTTGAAAATATTTCGAAGAAGCCGGGAATAGTGGCATACTTTCCTGATGGTGGGTATGCAAATTTTAGTAATCAACCTAAGAATACTAATATTTATACTGTTGTTGGCAAACTTGAAACAGTTTTTCGTGATAGCCGTAATCAAGTACGTTACAAAATAAATATTGTAGAGGCTGACACCAATATTCCCAATGTCTCTGGAACATTTAACATTGGATGGTCAAGTACAATCGATGCCATATATCAGGGTCAATTGAGGGCTATTCTTATAGATGGTAGTAAAAGCTTTTTTGATGCCATAGCCGCCAATCTTCCTGACTTTACTAGTTTTAAAGACCAGCTTGACCCTGAAAAAATGAAATACATGATTGTCCTGCATTTTGGTGATGGCATGCAAATACAAGTTAGTACAGTTGACCTTACTCAGCCACTGTCTATTTCTGACATTGACATGGTAAAAGCAAGGTTAAAGGAGATACCTAGTGAGCTTAAAAACGCCACAACTAGTGCTAATTTTTTCCCAAAATTTAAATACCCCCTTAATGCAGTCGTTGATGGATCAGGGGCGCTTGATACAATTGTATTTAGGATGCGTGATAATGCAGTAGAAGACTACAACGATGTATTTTCGCAAGGGAAAAGAGATTTTTATAGGATACATGTGTTGTCCGATGAAGACATAGGGAGCATTGCTGGCAATGTGGAAGATCTCGGCAACAAAAAAGCAAGAGGTTTTTACTATCCATCGTATGATTATAATTTTCCCGTCAATGCTGGTAATATTTTTTATATAAGCTTTATCAAGCTAAACTAGCCTATAGAATACAAAAATTTTCTGACTGCCGGTCTCCGACGCCTTCTGTATAAAATTAACACTACCCCTAGCTCCAATAGTACCGCTTATTGTGCTTGCTGTTGCTACGAAAGAAGAGGTAGATTGACTATAAGTGACAGGTTTAATGGTCTTGTAGGCGGTTGATAGGATGACAAAAGTAACGCCACTGGTGGTAGTAGTAAAAGTAGCAGTAGCTAGATCAGAAGATGTATCTCTACTATATTTCATAGTGACTTTATCAGTGACAAAATCAAGCCCATAGTTAGAAACTACCCCAGTTACAACGTCAACAATGGCCACACCAACCCTAATGTTATTTCCTTGAAATGCAAGGTTATTGCTTGTGGCAATATCGGCAACCTTAAAAGTTCCATCAGCATTGCGTTGCAACACACTAGCAGGCGTGGCACCAGCAGTATCAATGCTAGGCTCTGGCTTGTATTCTAAAGCGTTGCCAGCACTATTGACCACCAGTCTATCGCCAGGATTTGCAGTAGATGGATCAGGAACTACAGCACCACCAGCACCAGCACTAGCACTAGCCCCACCAAAACCAACATCCGGCGTGGTATATACCACAACATCAGTATTGTTAGCAGCCACTGTTCTAGGCACTATGATCGAAGCAACCAGCTTAAAGAATTCATCTAGTTCTTTGGGTCTTGTCACTTGGGATGGATATAGCAATATATTAGCCAAAGCATCGTCAGCATTATCAAACTCTTCTTGCGGGGCAAGTATAGCATATTCACCACTAACACTAGCGAATAATAATAGTATAGCAAAATTTCCAGCGCTAATGTTGCTACTGGTGTTGTTGGCTGGATCATCTATTTTATATGTTTTAAGTAGGGTGGTAAACATACCGGCTTCGGCTGAGTCGAACGATAAATATCTGCCTTGGACAGAGGCTACCAAGAACTCTCTGTAGCCAAACTCACCCACTCCATAGCCAAAGACTCTAGCTACGTTACTAGTCTGATTAAGCACGCCAGTGGCAGCCGCGTAGGAAAAGCCAAAACCACTGCTGCTAATACCCAAAGCATTGCCCAATGCCCTCATTCTGGTTTGAATTACATCGTAAGGCTTGTAGATAGGCTTAACACCAACAATATTTCCTCCTTCTGGATGATCGACTTCAGCAATGAAATTTCGAGTAAGTGTGTCAATATCGCTAGGGCGGGATGTTGTCTGGCTATAGCTCCCATCACTAAGTATTTCCACCCATGTGACATCATCTGTATTCTGTCCAGCAGCAGCAATGGTTAATGTCTCTTGTGATTTATCAATAATTATTCTGGCATTAGTAGCAGAATCATAAAAAACAGCTTTATATGCTGGAATAGTGATCACTAAATTGGAGTATGTGATGGCTAAATCGCCAATAATACCACTTTGATTAACCAAAGATAGTGTACCATCATCTGCCGGAATGAATGGCTGTGCTTTGTACGTCGCTGTTTTCTGAGTGGCATCGATAGTATCTACAACCAAAGCATCTCCAGACTGGAGTGCACTGACCTCTGGTGTTGGATCTGGCTTCCATTTACCATCATCTGCACCATCACTAGCCCAAATACTTGCATCTGTGCTGGGATTAGCTGGACTGCTAGGAATTTCCTTTCCAGATATGTTTACTTGTGTTGGTTTGATTTGTGATATTTTTGCCACACTAGCCCCCTAATTTGCTACGATTAATGAGAAATTCTGCTGCCTTAACTACCCCTCTGCTCAGATCAGCAAAAGAATCAGTTAAGCCTGGATTAGCCACTCTGCGACTGTAGGTATTAGCATTGAGCGAATTCCCTCGCAAAGAAAACTCATCATCAAGATCGTCAAAAGCCGTTGAACCACGTCGCTGAAAAGCATTAATGCCAGCAGCTCTAAGCCGCCTTTCTCGGTTTAAAAGCTCTTCTTGTGCCACCAGCTCATTACGCAATAAAACTTTTCTCCTGCTGTTTTCTCTGCTGTTTCTATAAGCACCAAAACCAGCTGCAGCTATTGATGCTAGGGCTGCAAAAGCAAATAACGCCATGGTTAAATATTCCAATTAATATAACCCACTTGACCATAGCTAGTCTTTAATGTCAATATGGAGTTTTGTTTCTAATGGTTTTTTCATGGTTGATGAGCTGCTGAACAGTCTGGCAAATCTAGCGGGCGTGATCGGAAAATACGATGCAGAGCGGAAAAATGCTCGGTTGGCAAAATTCGTTGAAGACCAGTATTTGCAGTTGGATCAGGATATTGTGGCATCTGACCTGACTACTGAAAATTTTGATAAAACTGTAAACAGTATCTCCAATACCCTGAGAGGCAGGATACACGAGCAGAATCTTTCCATTAGTAGTAGTCAATTTGACGATCTAACAAGAGGAGTGAAAAACAGCTTGTTGAAAAAAAGACAAGCAATCACCGATAGTCCAAGCGACAGTGCTACAGCCGCTTTCAACAGTCATGTAGTGGAATTAGCCAACCAATTTAACAAGAATCAAATATCTCCTGATGTCTTAGTTGGAATTTTAGAAAACGACTTAACTAACCTAGAACAATTAATCCCTAGGTCAAAGGCCTTGAGTATCAGGGCTAATGCTACGAATGATTTAGTTAAAAACATCATTGTTAACAATGCTTTACCGGTTGAAGATATTCAGGCAATGACTCAAGAGATGATCGACCGGGGGATTTTAACATTAGCCGATGGAACCAGACTACAATCTGCATTAAAGCAAAGCAGCGAAGGTGGTGCAGAGAGAGATATTAATCTAAACAGGGCATTGGATGCGGCTATTGCCGGGAGACAGCCCAATAATCTAGAGCTGGCAAACCCACAAGTTGCACTAACATATGATGTAGTTAAGTCTTTTCGCCGTGCAACACCAGCTGAGCTTAATGAGTACATTAAAAACGCTAAAGACCCTGAAATTGCTAGTATTTTAACGGAAAGAAAAAATTATGTTGAGCAGCAAATTGGTATTGATTCGGCTCAGTTTTTAATCGATCAGAATATTGTTCGGGATGAATCAATTAATTTTTTAGATGAAAACAGCATTGCAAACGGCATGGCTCAGGCTACTAGCAATTATAATTTAGCACGGCAGTATGGACCGCCAACAACGCTATTAAGCAAAAACAACACTAATACTCTGGCTAGATTAGCAGCAAACATGGACTCTAATGAAAAGATGCAGCTAGTTAATAGAATTAAGCAAGGTAGTGCACCGCAGGAGATTGAGTGGCTGTTGTACCAACATCTGCCCACGGAAATCAGGGGAGTTTACGGCTGGTCGCGTACTGCAGAATCATATCAAGGCAATGCTGAGGCATTAATGTCGAGGTCAATGACTGTGGGGCAGCTGACATCGGACATTACTAGGTCTACAGCCGCAGGAGTTGCAACAATAAATTCTGCTTATGCTTTCGCCCCTATTGTCGGTGATGCCATGGCTCAGCAATACAGGAGTATGTATGCTGTTAATGCTGGTGATGCAAAGAGATTCCTAGACCGTACATTTAAGGATGGCTATTCAGCTCCTCGGGTGCCAAAAAACAAAAATCCTAACAACACTATCTCCAATGCCCTGACTAGCAACACCCAGACACTGCCAGATGCTATTTCTAGTTTGGGCTTAGAAGGGGTTCGTGAGCTGTTCGGCACGAAAGATATTTACATTAACATTGCGGGCAATCCAATCCCATTAACACAATCCTTTTTTAAAGCTGAGAAATTTTATTATTTTACGAGCCAGATAGTTCCGGTAAATATATCACCCAATAGCTGGAAACTACTCTACAGTGGCAGTACATTGACGGGTTTTGTTTCTGATATTGCTGGTAATGAGCTAATTGTGAAAAAGAGTGATTACCAGCGTATGTCGAGTATTATAGCCAAACAAAGAGGCATAAATTGACCTTATTTGACACTACGCAAGTTTCTCGGGATGTTGCATTTGCTACTGATGGCAAGCCTGTTGAGCAAGCTAAAAAACTAATAGTTGAAAAGTCAAACCTAATACCAACTACAGGTTATCTTGATTATCTGCAGAAAAATGAACTGCTGTTTTCCGAGGTCATGGATGGTGAGTTTAATATTTCACTAACCAACAATAAGATCGCCCAAGACAACATACTCAGGCGGCTGGCTGTCCAACAAGTAAACAATGAGCGGAAACTACTGTCTGTCGGGATTGAAGTGCCAGAAGAAGTCTACTTGCTGGGCAATATTCATCCAGAACGACTGGCTGCAGTAGATACTAAAGTTGATGAGTACAATAGACTGATTGCCGGGACGTCTGAGCCACTCATGCAATCTTCTGCTGAAATTAGGGCACAGATTCTTGCAACATCGCAAATTGATCCTCGGTTTGCTGATCAGTCTTTTTTAACGCGTGCCATTACAAACGCAGGCCCCATGCTCTTGTCCCATGCCATGAATCATCCATTGCAGTTTACTATTAGTATTCTTGGCTCAACTGCTGTCGGTATTGGAGCTGCTGCTGGTTTAACTGCTCTAGCTGTTCCTGCTGCTGCTGCTTCATTCATAACCTCAGCTGGTTTCATTGGTTATAATGTTGTTGAGTCCGTGTTAAAGCAGAAGAATTCCAATGAACGTGGATTAATTAAAGTTTTTGAGCTTGATCCAGTTGATCTAAAAGAAACAGCACTGTCTGCTGGTGCTGATAATCTAGCAATAGAACTACTTTTAAAGGGAGTTGGTATTGGTGTGCCCTTTGCCCTAAGGAAAGTAGGTGGTGTTTACGAATGGTCACGCAGTGGTGCTCGTAGCATTGTTGATGATATGGGGGCGGCTGAGCGGGCTGAAGTGATCTCCTCAATCCGCTCAACACCAGTAAGCACGGCATTTAATGGGGCTGAATCTGAGTTATTGGTAAAAAACTATGCTAATGCTCGTTTTCGTGGTGACGATGCTGCTGCTGAGGAGATTGCTAAGACACCTAGTGGTTATGTCACTAATACCGAGAATTTTAATAATATGGTCAAGGCAGAGGCACCCAAAAACACTGGGATCACTGCTAACACGCAGCTTGAGGCAGCAAGCAATTTAATTGACTATACACAGGCCGAGAGAATTGGCTTTGATGACTACATTAACACAACAAGAGGAAGCAATGGAGAAGTTTCAGGAGCCAGCACTTACAATCGACTTGTTGGAGATGGAGCTAGCACAGATGGCGGATTTTTACAATCAATTAACCGAATGGCGAGCCAACCAGCAAACAGTGGAGCTCAAGGACAGCTCGCTGGAGAATTAGCAGAGCAGCAGTTCAGGCATAGCTACGATCAGGTGTTCGAACATGTTGTTAGCCAGCCTAGAGGGGAATTCATCCAGAGCTCTCTGGCTACTGCTATTAAACGCTTATGGCAGGCTGAGGTAGATGCTCCACCACCTAGCACTGCTATTTCTGCAGAGCAGATTTTCTCCTTTAAAACAGAAGAAAAAATTAGAGCAGCTGCCAATTACAACAAAAAGGTTGCTGAGCTTTCCACATGGGAAACGCTCTTGCGAGCTGGAACAATGACCGGCAAGGAAAACAATCTGTTTTCTGGTTTAGATTCTTTGGGAAAAATTAGGAACGTCTACAACGCCACCATGGAGCTGGTTGAATCGCAGAGTGTACAGCCGGTAGTTAGCGTTTTAGAGGAGGCTCAGCTGAGTCTTGCTAAGCTGCTCAAAGTTGATGAAGGTGTGTTTCAGTTGCCTGCACATGCTGACATCGTGGACGGAGTGATAAATCCAACAGGAAAAAACAGGTATAACTCAAAATCAGCAATCTTTCGTCAAGCCATTAACAAGATTAAGTCTCAAGGCATAGAGAAAGGCCTGTACAGCAAGCTGGACGATGGGTGGTTTCCCAACATGTGGGATAAAGAAAGAATTCGCTCTGTTGGTCAAGCTGAGTTCATTGAGGAAATGATTGGACTAGTGGACGAGTCTAGAATGAGACAAGCCGTCACTGCCAGTGGCAATATCTATAAAAATAGCACGGATTCTCTAGGTAAAATATACAACAACATTGCCGCCGATCAACGGAGGGTGAAGTCTGATGCTAGTGGCACGTTAAGAACATTGCGGGGTGATCGTCTGCTCTTTTTTAAAGATGGTGCATCGTGGTATGCCGCTCATGATCTGTTTGGCTCTGAGGACGTTCCTAGTGCATTCTCTGCATTAAGAAACTTTGCCATTAATGCATCAGATGACATTGTTCAAGCATCTTTTGGTGTTCATTCGCTCGAAGACATCAACACTTTCACCAATGTGCTGCACAATGGACTGGGTAATATGGCAAAGGCTCAAGGATTGAGCATTGACTCAGGAAAATTAGCCAATCTTGAGCTGCAGTTTAAAGAAGCTATGCTGCTGCATAATGGGTATGTTTTGCCCGGCAAATTGGGAAGATTACTGGGATTTTTAAAAAATACAACCCTGAAAGGTATGACTGCTGGGGCTTTCGTCCCTGCTGCTGTTTTAGATCCATTGGGAAATCTGCCTATTGCTGGGACCATGTTTGGACTAGATCGACTAACATCTTATAGATCGGCAAAGACCATTTTAAAAAAAATGACCAAGGCAGAACGAAACGAATGTTTCTTTTTCCTTAAAACAAGCATCAATGCATTAACCACAGAGGTTAATGAGATGTTGAATGGTCCTGGGAAACCGGTTTTTAAAAGCCTAGGCCGAAAAATCTTTAATTCATCACATGATTTAACCAGAAAAATCAGTAATAATAATGAAGTCATGGGAGCGGCCTTGTTTTCTAGGGCGACGCACCTAAACAAAAGCACACCTTGGACCAAATTAAGCATGGATTACAGGGCATTTTTGGAAAGGTTCGGCATTAATAGAGCAGATTGGGACTCTTATAGGAAGAAAAAATCTGTCACTGTTGGTGGGAATATTGATTTAATGTCAGCACGCTACTTGATTAATCAAGGAGACAGAAGTGCTGTTGTTAATAGATTTGCAGTGGCTGAAGTGGGTTCTGCTTTATTCGCAGCACCGAAAAACACTCGGTTAGGAAGAACAGCTAAAGTTCGGACTGGTGCCACAGTTGCCAGCATTGTGCAGTCAGATTTAGTTGAACCGTTTGCAAATGTTGCATATAATAACATCCTAGGACTAGGGAATCTGCAGATTGAACACCTCTACGCTGGTAGGTTTGGTCAGTTTGTTATTAATTCTGCTCATGTTTTGTTTCTAGGCTTATTAGCCGTTGAGGTGAAGAAGTTGCTGCGAGGAGAAAAACCGGCCGTGGACTCCAGATCACTGGCTCTCGCAATGATGTATGCTGGATTTTCTGGTCCTACAGGAGACGCCTTAATTGAACAGTTCATGTTTTCTAGTGGTGGGATTAACCTGTGGGGTTTTGAGCTTCCTGTTGCCGCTGGAGCAAAACTGATTGGAAAAAAAAGGAATGTCTTTTTAGCCCTACATAGGACGATGCGGGCGAAATTACCATTTAACCAAACGTTGGCGGCTAATATTTTGCAAAAATATACAACAGACATTTTATTCGCCTTGCTCGATCCTGAGGGTGCAAAAGCCTACGAGGACAGACTGCAGAAGGATTTCATTGAAGGAAAAACAACAGCGTTAAGCAAGTGGTCACGATCTCCAGTTCTAGCGAGAAGATGAAAAAAGCTTGACCAACAGTAATTACTTACTATAATTCATTTTGTTGTATGTTGCTGAGTTGAAAAATTCAGCATTATAATTTTGAAAACAGCTTTATTATTTCATTTTCGATTATTTTTAAAAAAAAGAATTCACTTTGTTACCCACTTTTGTGGGACTAGATGTAAATCTTTTGTTCAACGACGCGTAGACACAAAGCCGTTGGTTGCAATGGCGTGCGAATGCACATGCGGCAGTTAGTTGAACGCCAGTCGAAGTTAGAGGCCCCCGCTCTCAACAAGGGGGATATCCTGTGTTGAATGTAATTCGTTAATGTTTTGAGATGCATTGATTTGTACAGTGTTAATGTTTTTTAAGCTATGACCATCATGATCCATGAAGGCAGCCGTAGGACTCTCTTTCTTCCATGGGAAGGTCACTTCCCGTGAGGAAACTAGGTTAAAACCAAGTGAAAGCTCTTTTTGTTTCTAAGTAGTCATCGCGTATTAATGGGTCAAGTTCGATTGTATTGATCTTGTTAAGAGTGTTGTGAATGTATCTTAGCGTAGAAATGCCTTGCTGGATTTCCTGTAAGGCAAATTCTATTGTTGAATCAGAAAATTTAAAAACAAAAACTAGGTATGGCTCTGCTGTGCTTTGTACTACATGTATGTAGTCTTTGACTTTAATGTTCTCACAATGCTCCAACAACTTCCCGTAATACGCCATTTGAATGTGGTAATATAGGCGAGCACATGATGCTTCCCATGTTTTTACAGTGATTCCAGCATCTGCTGTAGTCTTGTAATCTATGAGTACTCCATCTTTGCTGTAGGCATCTATTACGCCTCGGTGATGTAGGTCGTCCTCATGGTATTCAAGATGCTTTTCACGAAAAGTATCATCTTGTAAAAGAATGTTTGTTTGTGGCCAGTTCATGTCTTTAATGTATTCATGGAGAGCATTCTTCATGTTTTCAGTTAAGATATGCATTTGTGCTGGAAGGATCATTTTGTCATCGCCTAATGCTGCTAATGCTTTGTAAGCTTTGCCGCTTCTGGTGCCACTATAAAAGTGAAAATCATTCACTTTTTCTGGTTCAAGGATGGTTGCATGAGCCAAAGACCCTAGCTTCATGCTGTCGGTCATTGGTGGTTGGTAACCACGTAGTTTAGCTACTAAACCAGATTGGTTGGCGAGAGCTAAGCGAATAGTGCTGGCACTGACTTTAATCATGAAAAACTCAAAAATAATTTCATTTTAACCTTAAAGTTGATTTTTGAAACAATTAATTTTAAGTTGTTTTCATGGAAAGATAATGTGCATTGTGCTAATGTTAGCTCTAATTAGTTATTTTTTAGCGATTAGCCATGAAAAACAGTATTAACAAAACTATATTAGTAGGCAGGACAGGGAAAGATCCTGTAATCCGCACCATGAACAATGGATCTAAAGTTGCCAATTTTCCTTTGGCAACTAGTGAATCATGGATAGATAAAACTAAAAACGAACGTCGTGAAAAGACTGAGTGGCATAATATAGTTATTTATGGCGATGGATTGGCCAGTATTGCAGAGAAATTCGTTAGAAAGGGCTCAAGATTATATATTGAAGGTGCAATTCAAACACGTAAATGGGTTGATGTTGAGAATAATCAAAGAACTACAATGGAGATTGTACTGCAAGGCTTTAATTCTACATTAGTAATTTTGAATAAGGTGACTTCTGAGGATGGAAACAATGCCGCTGAAGACGATGATGAAGTGCCGTTTTAAGTTACTTTAATTAGATGTCTAGCTATCTTCCTCATTAGCTCCTCGTGGTCCTGTATTTTCGAGACTGTTTGGAAAAATTCTGTCTTGAATTCAGACCCACGAGAGCAAAGAATTAACTCATCTTCAAGCAGCACCCAATCTATGAGCAAATCAGGCGAGTCATCAGTTGGTTTGATTTTTTGCTGCCATCTGTCTATCATAAACTTGTTTAATATTTCATTTAATGAATCTAGGGCATGCGATATTAGTGCCCCTGCTTTAATTTGTCCGAAAATTTGTGCAGGCGTTATTTTTCGTCTAAAGACGAACTCTTCCAGTAAAGGAAGTATTTCAGGAAGCCTTTTAATGCAAGCTTTTTGATGGCGGGACAAAGCAAGGTACAAAATATGGAAAAAATTTTCCCTTCCTGTTGTTGGCGAAGATTCTGGCCGTTTTTCGTGCTTATGACTCCCTCTATAGAAATCTATAAACCTTTCCCGCATGCTGTTTCTAACGATTTTTTGGGCAATCAAGCTCAGCATACTCTCCAGACGCATGTGGTCTGTTCTGGTTGGGTTTTCCGGTAGTTCGGTACCATAAACATAGTTATAAATAAATTCATACATATCCAGTGGCTGTGCTAATATATCTCGAAACTTTGCTTGGTCTTGTAAGGCTAAGGATGCGGCATCCTCTTCTTCAGATAGCGGTACGGCCCAATAGCAGCTAAAAAGTGAGTATTTAACAATCATTCTTTTTGAAAAAAGCTTAAAAATGGCAGACTGACCAGCTGAATCACCATCAAACAAAAAAACAAACTTTTGCTGTCTGTCTTCTAAAATCCTCACATGATCGTCAGTAATGGCAGTGCCCATAGTGGCAATTGCTTTTAATCCTAAGGTATCCATTAAAATAACATCAAAAAACCCTTCAACAACATAGATTGAATCCTTTTTTAATGTTTGTTTGCACCGATGCAATCCGTAAAAACAAGACCCTTTTTTAAATGATTCAGTATTTTTAGTATTAATGTATTTAGGAGTTTGTGTCTCTATGTCTAAATTCCTGCCAGAAAAGGCAATAATGGCACCTGTTTTGTCGTGTATCGGAAAGATGATCCTGTTAGCTAATTGGTTCAAAGCAGTGAGCTGAACAAAATCACTGAATGACTCTCGTGCTTCACTGGTAAGATTGTCTGTGAATTCTTTTAATTTTTCCAGTGAAAAAAAGCCAATAGACCAAAGTTTAATAGCCGTCTGGTCAACTCCTCGCTTTTTTAAATAGTTTAATGCCTCAACATTGTCCAATAGGCTTACCATGAATATCTCTGCCACCTTGGCAAAGAACATTGTCTTTGTGTCAGGCTTGCTGTCAATAATGGTTCCTGTGTCTTTAGCTAAGTACTCTAGTGCTTCATGGTCACTGATTCCCAGCAGTTTGGACAAAAAATCAAATACATCGCCATGTGCATTGCAGCCAAAACAATAGAATTTCCCAAGCTCGTCGCTGACTATGAATGAAGGTGTTTTTTCCTCGTGAAATGGGCACAAACCAAAGAGCCGCCCGCTCCGCTCCGTCAGCCGCACGTGCCCCCCCACCACATCAGAGATTTTAACTTTTTGTTTAATTTCCATGAAAGAGGACATGTTTTCTTATTTATTGGTTTTTAATTTTAAAATTTTAAATTTTTCCCATCAAAAAGGCAAAGAAAATAACTATTTTTTCCCATTAAAGCACAAATTTTTATGGCTTTAATGGCTAAAACACTACAGAAGAACATAACACTAGCGTTACACTAATGTTTATGTTTTAGGTTTAATACCCTCAAACAGGGTGGTGTCAATAGTTTTTGGGAAAATATATTTTTTTAGGCTATTGACAAGAAAATATTTTTGTGGTTCCCTATCTCTTTAGAGAATAACTGATCGTAGGGTAGAGTTGTCCGACAAGTAGCGGCATAAGCTCAACGAGGATATAAATGAAACGATTAGTTCAGACAAACTCTGTAAAGAAAAACAACTAAACATTCTTTCAATTTTTTGTGCGAACGTCAGTGAAGCATAAACAAAAAATTGACTACATATACATTGAAGAAAGACTCACAGAGCTCCAATGAATGAAGATCGAAGATTGAACGAAAAACCAGGATTAGGAACGTAGTGATGAAGACGGTTTTGAGCGAAAATCAAAGATCAAGTTCATTTAGCGGAAGGACAACTCCTAAGTAGAGGTAATTCTATTTATCTGGTTAAGGTGTTAACTCCAACTTAAGGTTCAAGTTCCGTTGTTAACTCCAATGTTGAGAAAAACTTAAATGAGAAAAACAATCAATAGAGTAATTCTCCTGTAAATATAGTAATCTTTTAATTATTAAATCGCGCGCGATACGTTGATAGCGTACATACGCGTACACGTGCGTAGAGCCACGGGACTTCCAGCGTGTTTTCGTTCGTCCAATAATATTTTTGAAATAATATTTTTTAAAATATATCCAATGTTTGGTTATTGGTTTTGCTTTAAACCAATGTTTTTAAAACGTTTTTTAAGCATGTTTTCTTTAGCATTTCGATTTGATGGGTAGTTGTACTAGTCCAAGGTGAGAAAGGCTCCTTAAAGCGGCTCCTAATTAATTTTGGAGCACCTTTTTCATCTAACTGTCGCCCAACCATTCCTAGAATGCTTCCTAGGTAGTAGAACTGAAAGTTGATGCACACCTGATTTTTCAGGACTCTCACGTCAATACCACCCACATCTGTTAGTTTTTTGATTTCCTTGGGAGGAACGGGATATGCCAACAATGAAGCAACATCACGTATGATTTTTCCTTCTTCAATGAGCTGTAGCTGGCTAATTTCAATAGGGTGAGTAAAGATAAATATTCCTTCCTTTTGTAGG